>JAEEGL014280066.1_pt1 | contig 41985 bp, 35 predicted proteins | sample 9134231 | NCBI WGS metagenome assembly JAEEGL01 (sample SAMN16246548, study PRJNA631951) | gut metagenome | biome: gut microbiome; feature: rumen; material: fiber-attached | host: Bos | place: Iran: Karaj | collected 2018-10
GGATATTGCGGGTATCATCACAGCTCAAGGGACAGAAAGGCAGCGATATCCATTCTGAGTGAAGCGGTGAGGATAAAGATGCTCTCCGGAACAGAGAGTTCAGAGTCCCGCGGAGGTCAAAGCCACTGCTGCATATTGATCGTGATAAGGTATCAATATTGGAGTAAGCTTATTGCCTGTGAAACGGGAAGCCCGCGTTTTTAAACGTGGGTAGTTCACTATTCGTACCTTAGTGCTTCTATCGGATCCAGCCGGGAAGCCTGTATCGATGGGAGAAGCCCGAAGATCAGGCCCACTGCGGTCGAGAACAGCACCGAGACCGCTATGGCCGGTACGCTTATAGCAACGGGCACCTGTGCAACGAACTGTATCACATATGCCAGTGCGATGCCAACAGCAACGCCAAGTACTCCTCCCACGCTCGTGAGCACGGCAGCTTCTGTCAGGAACTGACTGAGTATAACGCGTTTTCTCGCTCCGAGCGCTTTCTTCAGGCCTATCTCCCGGGTGCGTTCGGTCACGGAGACGAGCATTATATTCATGACTCCTATGCCGCCGACGAGCAGTGATATCCCGGCGATCCATATCAGCATGCTGTTAGTGCTTCTGCTGAGGTCCTGTATCTGTTTGGCCTGTTCCAGCAGATCGTCTGCCTTGTACCTTATGTCCGCCTCGCCATTCTTGCCATCACTGACCTCTCCGATACCCAGAGCATTGTTGAGGATCTCCGCAGTCTTCTTACCGACTTCGGTCATGCTGTCGGTATCCCTGCATCTGACTATCACGGATTCAGGCTCGTCGAACCTGTACAGGATCGGCCAGTCGGCAAGAGGTATATACACCTTGGCTGACGTGTTTCCGATATAAGTATAGTAGTCGTCCATTGTCTCGATGGACGGGCGGAAACTGCTCTCTGTGTCTATCACCCCTACTACGAGAAAGACTTCCTTTCCGATCTCTATGGTCTTCCCTATCGGATCCCCGCTGCTGAAAAGGCTTTTTGCGGCTGATCTGTCGAGCACTGCAACCTTGGAAAGCGTCTTTATGTCATGTTCCCCGAAAAGCCTTCCCTTTATGATCTGCATGCCGGCAGCTGAGAAGTAATCGTTCTCCACTCCAATGACTCCGCATCCCTCGAGTGATGCAGTGCCGTAATACACACTACCCGAATTTCTTCTGCTGAGATATCTGGCTGCGCATCTGACTCCGGGCAGACTGCGTATCTGCTCCATGGATTCCTCAGTGACCGGATAGAATCCTTCCGGAACTTCCATATAGTCGAACTCGTACTCCCAGTCGTTCTGCTTGACGCAGACTGTCACGCTGTTGGTTCCCGCTCCTATGAGGTTCTGCTTGATCTGTTCGTTAGTTCCCCTGATGGTGGATACGATGGCTATTATCGCCGCGATGCCGATGATTATTCCCAGCATCGTCAGAAAAGACCTCATCTTGTGAGTAAAGATCCCACGGAAAGCCAGTTTGATGTTTTCACCGAACCTGCTGCTTCTCACCACATCTCCACCCCGGAATCGTAATCCGCTTTAGCGCCTTCCACTGCATTTTTCCCGTACGGGAAAGCGATATAATCCTCCAGTTCAAGCCCGCTGATGATCTCAACCGACCAGCCGCCGTAGAGGATCTTACCGGTCTCAACATACTGTCTGTGTACTTTTCCGTCATCGCCGGCTTTAAGCACATAATATCTTCCTGCATCTTCCCTCACATAGGCAGTCTGGAGAGCAAAGATCCCGCTGTTCCCTTCTTCTGATGAACCCAGTTTCACCTCTCCGCCATCCCAGGGCTGAAGTTCGTCCTCACATTCCAGATCAGCCGTGAACTGATAGTTTGAGACGTTCCCTCCCCCGTAATAACTCATTGCGTTATCGGTGGGATACGGGGAGATCTTCACTATGGTCCCCGTATATGTCATCCCGTTGGACCACATGTTGACGGTAATGGGGTCGCCCACATTAACAGAACCCAGCTGCAGCTCTGTCAGAGTGCTTATCAGCTGATACCCGTCGCCACTGCTGACCTGTATGAAAGGCTCATCATAACTGGTATAGCTCGCGTCTCCCACGGAGATGACTACGCCGTCATGTGCGGCTCTGACGATCCCGTCACCCGCAGTCTGTCTGGCCTGTCTCCAGTTCAGTTCTGCCTGAGCCACATCGATCTTGAGGCCTCTGATGAGATCATTCTGCTCGCGGATCATGTTGTCGATCTCTCCCTGCGAGTATCTCTCGGTCTCCGGTACCTGCGCATTGGGTCTTTCCTGGTGAAAACGCATCACGCTTGCGATAACGCCTTCCGCTCTTTCCGTAACATTGCCGGACATCTCGTCTACGGAGTAGTTCTCCATGAAGAAATAGCAGTCCCCAACTCCTTCGACGTCCACCCATTCATTAGTCTCCAGCCAGCATTTCCTGGCCACTCCGTCTTCTTCAGGTATGCTGCTGACTGTCGCGATAAGAACGCTGTCCATATCCTCGCAGTTTGCCCAGATGCGGAAGCAGTAATTCAGCTGCGGTTGAACTTCCTTATTTCCCGTGTCTTCCTGTGCGTTCCCATCATCCGTGGAAGAGCTCTCATCTTCCGTGTCTGCCGGTTCTTCCGGTGCATTTTCCGCTCCCGGTTCCGGAAGGATCGCGTCAGGATCGTATGAGAGGATCGTTTCAAGTGTTTTTCTGGTTATGGGTGTATACGTGTTGATGTTGATCACCAGAAGATACTCATTGTCCTCCAGTGTCTCCTCTACTGAGTCAGCCCCTGAATTAACAATTATCTGTCTTGAGGGTTTTCCCTCGGTCTCTGTGTTTATAATCTCAATATCAACAGGCTCTTCGAAGATCATGCGCACCGGTTCCGGTCTTTCGTTCGGTATGAACGTTCTGATATATTCCAGTCTCTCCTGCGCTTTGTTGAGGTCCCTCTTTGCCATCTCGTAGATGATGCGGCAGTTGTCGGCTTCGAGACGCGCTTCGGAGACGTCGTACTGAACAAGAGGATCCCCCTTGCTGACCTTGTCTCCTGCAGAGACATAGACCTTGCTTATGAGCTTGCCCGTATCGTTCCAGACCTGCTGGACTCCGCCCTGGCTGATCTGTCCGTACCCGGATGAGCCTGAATCATACCACATGTCCGCGATATTGGATACGGATATGACAGGGATCGTCCGTTTGCGGTCTATCAGAGCTCTCGCTCCGAACATGGCTCCGGCCAGAACTGCAAGGACCGCCAGCACACCTATCGCCCTGCGGAGGGCCTTGTTCTTCTTCATTTTATGCCCTCCAACATGTCTTTATCTGTATCCGTAAGCACTCCGTCACTCAGCATCATGACTCTTTGCGCATATGCCGCAACGCCGCGCTCATGAGTTATCATAACGATCGACATCCCCTGCCTGTTGAGATCGCAGAAAAGATCCATCAGCTGCTCACCGCTTTTTGAATCCAGCGCACCGGTCGGCTCATCCGCCAGCAGTATGCTGGGGTTGTTGACTATAGCTCTCGCAACTGCGACGCGCTGCTTCTGCCCTCCGGAAAGCTGTGTCGGAAGAAAATCCGCGCGGTCCGCAAGGTCGACTCTATCAAGCGCCTCTCTGGCGCGCTTCTCTCTTTCAGCCGCAGGGACATTTGCATACACCAGAGGAAGTTCTACGTTTTCCAGAGCAGTTTCCCTCGGGAGGAGGTTGAACTGCTGAAAGATGAATCCTACTCCTCTGTTCCTGAGATCAGACAGTTCATCGTCGCTCATGGCAGACACGTCTTCGCCGTTGAACAGATAAGTGCCTGATGTCGGTCTGTCCAGACATCCTATGATGTTCATCAGCGTTGATTTGCCGCTGCCGGACCGTCCCATTATCGAGACGAATTCTCCCTCATCCACAGAAAAAGAGACGTCTTTCAGCACCGGCACCACCATCTCACCGTTGAGATAGTCTTTGTACAGGTTTTTGATATCTATGATCATCCGGCATCGTCCTCCGGCACATCAGCCCCCCCGTAGAACGTCCCGCTATCTTCCGGAACTTCATCTCCCCCGATGAATGCTCCGTTCTCCTCTTCATCCCCCACGAAGGATGAGCTCCATTCCCCCTGATCATCCCCGCTGAACGAAGGCTCTGCATATTCCGTCGTCGTCTTCATTCCGTCAGAGATGCTCTCGTCCGGATAAGCTATCGAGTCATTGATGGTCAGACCGTCTGTTATCTGCCAGCTTCCAATCTCCGCATCGTACTCGCCCAGCGTAACATGGCTCTTTCTGATCCTTCCGTTGGAGTCGATCCAGACATACGGAGATCCGCTGTCAGCGCCTACAATGTAATCTTCGAACAGCCAGAGTCCCTTCTTCACCGAGGCACCCATCGGTTCGACAACGACATGCTGTCCCAGGAACAGACCGCTGCTGTCCTCAAGATCCACGTAAAAATAGTATTTTGAACTGGTGCCCATGTCATCCGAGACATAGAATCCGTATTCCTTTTCATTTACCGGCTGCCCAGTCTCGATCCTCGAAACAGTGCCGCTCCAGGAAGTATCGTCTATTCTGCTGTGGACCGTGACCGGGGTTCCCTGGGAGATCTGGGAAAGATTCAGTTCATTTACCTTTCCCTTTACAACATAATCTCCGGATTTCATCACGGAAATGTAGACATCGCTCCCGTCGGTACCGTCCGATACCTTTTTGACGGTCCCGTCCACTGTGCAGACGACGTCTGTCTCGGACATCGACGCTTCCAGGCTGCTGAGCTCGTTGCGCAGCGCCTTTATCCTGTATTCGATCTGCCTGTTCTCATTGCGCAGTCTCTGCTTTTCGAGATCATCGTCAGTAATCGCGATCATCTCATTGTTGCTTGTAATGGAAGCCTGCTCTCTCTGTATGTCGAGCTTTTTCTGGGAGACCTGCAGTTTTATCGCGTCGGTATCGTAGGAGAACAGTATGTCTCCCTCGTTCACTTGATCTCCTTCGCTGACATAGGTAGTCTTTATGGTCTTCGTGTTGTCCTTTCGGAACTCCACGGTCTGCTGCGCCTCTACGATCCCGCTGAATCGGTTGGAACTGCCTGTTCCGAATTCAGCCACAGAACTCACAGGCATCACATATACCGCATTGCCGTCGCCTCCTCTCAGGAAGAAGTACCAGCCCGCGAATGCGGCTGTCCCCAGTGCCAGCAGCGCCGCTATTATTATCAGTGTCCTCTTTTTCGCTTTTGACTGCATGATCAAAGCCTCGGTTTTCCTTTATTCCGGGACATGTCCCTCAGACGCAGCGTCCGGAGCATGCCCTCTTTTTTATGTGTGTATTTGGTGCAGTGCTGTTGCACTGACTGTGCAGGTTTTTCAGCTGTTCCTCCACGGATTTCCGGGATCCGGATCTGTCGGATCCCATCCCCTGTTGGGGCTGGATGTATCTATATAAACCGGTTCCGGCTTGCCGAGAGGTCCCGGATCGGCGGCATCGTCATAAAACTCCACCATAGTGCCCTTCGGGCAGTGTGAGAATATCCACATGACGTCGCGCACGGAGAGCCTGATGCAGCCCATCGACGCTGCAGTGCCCAGCTTGTTGTATTCCTCATATTCGAGATCGTTCTGGTTGGGGGAGTAGTACGGCACCGAGTGGAACAGTATGGCTCCTGTGATGCCGGTGGCATACATCCCGTAGACTCCTCCGTACAATGACCACCACGGATACCTTGGCGACCACTTGCTGTTCGACGGATCGTCATACGTGTAATACGTGCCGAGCGGAGTTGCGTCGCCTGTGGAGCAGACCATCGCTTTGTACGGTATCGTATACCGGCCGTTTTCGTCCCTTTTGTAGACAGTCACGGTATTGGCGGCACGGTTTATCCTGACAGAATACATGTAGATGCCGTCGGCAGGAGTCCTGGCCGGTGCAAACTCATCTACGTCAACTGTATATTCCGCTGCAGTTTCGTTCCCGTTTCTGTCTGCCGCGGTGATCTTTACGCTGTATGATCCTGCCCTTGTCGTATCCATGTCGGTATCGATGCTGCAGGTCACATCTCCGTCCACAGGATCCTCCGCTGCTATGACGTTCTCCATTGGGTCATACTTGTCACCGGTGAACAATGCTATGAAGGGATATCTTATCTCTATCCTTGGGGCTTCCGTGTCCGTCACCGTGTAGTGCATGACAACATCCTTGACGGCTCTTTTACCGAATCTGTCCGTGCAGGACAGCCTGAACGTGACATCGTATTCCCCGACTTTCGATGTATCAATCTGCGATCCGTCAGCCACAGAGATATCTCCGGTGTGTTCTCTTACAAGGCAGAGCGGATCCACTATGGATGTTCCGTACTCAAAGATACCGCCATCGCTGTTTGAACTGTACGTTACGCCCGGGCAGGCAGCAGCGACCGCCGCGTCATCTGCCATCTCAAGAGAAAGACTGTCCATCGCTTCCCTGTGAGCAGTCCTTCTGGCGCTGTTCTTTGCGAACATCGCCACTGTGCCGGCCGCGACGGCCAGCAGGACCGCCAGCGCCGCAAGCCTTCTGATCATATATTTCTTCGAACTGTTCTTTTCCATATGCTCCCTCTGTTCAAGACGCCGCCCGGTCTCCCGGAGCTGCCCTCAGGGCATCCAGCACTGCAAAGATGTCTTCCAGCGGATCCCCGGCGTCAGTATCGCTGATGGTGAGATACTTCTTTCCTCTTGCCGAGTAGAAAACTCTTCCCGGGATAGTTCTGACAGCCGCGCGAAGCTGGTCTTCGCTCAGCCCGTCGATATACATGAGCACCGAACCGTTTCTGCTCTTTATCTCATAGAAGCCGAGCCGTGCGGCAGTTGCTCTGGCGGAAGAGACGCTGCACAGCATCCTCACGCATTCCGGCAGCGGCCCGAACCTGTCCCTAAGCTCGCTTACGACCTCGTCGTAGTCTTCCTTGTTGCTGATGTCAGCTATCCGCTTGTACATCTCTATCCTGCTCTCGATGTCCTCGATATAGCTGTCAGGTATGTACGCTGAGATCTGCAGGTCTATCCTGCACTCCATCTCTTTCGCAGGAGCTGCGATTCCCTGTTCGTCGCTTACTGCCTGTTCCAGAATGCGTATGTATGTATCGTACCCGACATTCTGGATATGCCCGCTCTGTTTGGCTGACAGCACGCTTCCGGCTCCGCGTATCTGCAGGTCGCGCATCGCTATCTTGAACCCGGAACCGAAAGCAGTGAAATCCCTTATCGCTGCAAGTCTCTTCGCTGAGATCTCGTTCAGCACCTTATCCTTGCGGAACAGAAGCCACGCATACGCTCTCCTGCTGCTCCTTCCGACTCTCCCTCTCAGCTGGTACAGCTGTGCCAGTCCCAGGTTGTCGGCATCCTCGATTATCAGTGTGTTGCAGTTGGCGATATCCACTCCGGTCTCTATGATCGTCGTGCATACCAGAACGTCGCACTCGCCTTCGACCATGTGCCTCCAGACTTCCGAGAGCTGCTGCTCGTTCATCTGACCGTGGGCTATCTCTATCCTCGCCTCAGGGACCATCTCAAGAAGTCTGGCGGCTGTCTTTTCTATGGTCTCGACCCTGTTGTGCAGGTAATAGACCTGCCCTCCTCTGGACAGTTCCCTTCTGATGGCATTTCTTACGGTATCCTCATCGTATTCCGTAACATATGTCTGCACAGGATGCCTGTCAATCGGGGGATTCTCTATCGTACTCATGTCCCTGATCCCGCTCATGGCCATGTTGAGCGTGCGCGGAATGGGTGTTGCCGAGAGCGTCAGCACATCGACTCCCGGGAACTTTTCCTTGAGCTTTTCCTTGTGTGCTACCCCGAACCTCTGTTCCTCGTCCACTATCAGCAGCCCGAGTTTCTTGAACTCTATGTCCTTCTGTAGCAGCCTGTGTGTTCCTATAGCGATATCGACGGTACCGTTATTTATTCCCGCAACGGCAGCCTTTATCGCTTTCGAGTCAGCAAAGCGGGACAGCAGTGCGGTCTTTATTGGAAACGGATCCATGCGCTCAAGCACCGTCTGATAGTGCTGCCACGCAAGTATCGTCGTCGGCACGAGGATCGCGACCTGATAACCGTCACTGACACACTTGAATGCTGCCCTCAGGGCGACCTCTGTCTTGCCTACTCCAACATCCCCGCACAGCAGGCGGTCCATCGGCCTGCGGCTCTCCATGTCTTTCTTGATCTCTTCCGCGCTCCTCAGCTGGTCCTCTGTCTCCTCGTAGGGGAATCTCGCCTCAAAGTCCCGCTGCCATTCGGTATCGGAAGAAAAACTAATTCCTTCTGTCTTCTCTCTTTTGGCGTAGAGCTCGATGAGCTCCTTTGCCATCTCCCTGACCGATCTGTAGACCTTTTGCTTTGTCTTCTGCCACTCACCCGAGTTCAGTTTATTGAGGGTGACCTTGGCGTCATCCTTTCCGGAGATGTACGGACTCACCATGTCCAGGCTCGTGACCGGAACATACAGCATGTCCCCGTCCCGGTACCTGAGCGTTATATAATCAGCCACATAACCGTGATGGTCGATCCTCTTGATCCCGTCAAACATCCCGATCCCGTGGTTCCTGTGAACGACATAATCGCCTTTCCGGAGATCCTCAAGACTTCCGAAAGCTTCGGACGCACGCTTCTGTCTGGATGAGCTTCTGGCTCTTCTGTTCTCGTTATAGGATGAGATGACCGCTATCCTGAGCGGGGCAAACTCGAACCCGGAGGACAGTGAGCCCTCTGTCACTGCAACGTGTCCCTGTGCCGGAAGCGACACGTCAGTCACCTCAGCCTCAAATCCTTCCGCTCCCAGGTCTCCTCTCACAGCTTCCGCAGCTCTGGCAGTTCCTGTGAAAACGACACAACTGTAACCGGTGTTTCTGTAAGCCTCGAGGTCTTCCGCCAACACAGCGATCTCTCCGCCCCATCTCGGCACCGTGTTTGAACTGATGTTGACGATCGCGGAAAGGACTCTCTCGCCTACTGCCCGGGTAAAAGTCTCACAGAGCACCCTGTCATGATCGGCGAACACTTCGTTCATGTCCGCGTAGAATTTCCCAAGCTGTTTTGTATATAGTCCTTTAGCGGAAAAGTCTTCCAGATCATAGGTATGTCTCTGCATGAGGTTCTTGTATCTGGTCTCCAGCTCGACGGGTTCCGACACGAAAATGACCGCGTCGGCAAGGTAATCCGCCACCGTCTCCGGCTTCTCGTAGCATATGTTCAGATACCTGTCAGAGCATGCAGGAAGTATCCCTTCCTTCATCTCCTGAAGATCTGAGGCTATCGCGTCCCTGAGCGGGCCTTCCCTGAGAGTTCCGCAGAACTCCTCTGCTCTTTCCGCAGCCTGTCCGAAGAATGATATCTCCCTCGCAGGCGAGATCTCTGCTTTTTCGAGTTCTGAGGTCCTTCTCTGTGTGTCCGCGGCAAACTCCGAGATCCTGTCCACTTCGTCGCCGAACAGCTCTATCCTGACCGGTGCGTCCCTGTCTGTGGGAAAGATGTCGATGATGTCTCCCCTGACGGCATACTGTCCCCTTCCTTCTACTCTTTCCGTCCTTGTATATCCCGCATCCAGCAGTGAGGCAGAAAGATCCCTCTGGTCTATTCTGTCGCCTTTTTTTATCTCCTTCAGCCTGGACAGATAGATCTCATGAGGCATTGTCAGGAGGCAGAGCGCTTCCACCGAACAGCATATGAGATCCAGTTCTCCCTTCGCTGCTTTTCCGAGAACAGACAACCTTGCGATCTCTTCCTCACGTGATGCGCCTTCCACATCCAGGAGAGTGATCTCCCTGGAGGGCAGGGCTTCCGCCTTTGCAAAACCCAGTGTCCTGATGTCCTCCGCGGAACGGAACGCATCGGCGTCGCTTTCGAACACCGCTATGACCTTTTTATCCGTTCTGAGCGAAAAAGCCGCGGCGCATACAGCGCGGTGTATCCTGTGCGCACCGAAAAGAGCCGACGCCCTCTTCTTTCCCTTCAGGGAGTCTGCCAGTTCCTCTATCTGTCTGCTTTCGGCTATCGCGTCAAGTATCCTCATTCGCTCTTTCCCCTGTTGTACCTGCTCTGTGCAAGTTCCAGCTTTTCTTCCTTGATAAGTTCCTGTGAGGAGTAAATATCATCCATCCTGCTCATAATAGCCTTAAGATCATCTTCCGACGGTCTACCCAGAACGAAATCCACTAGTTCATCCCCGGAAGGTGTATCATTGCCGACGCCGACCTTTATGCGCGGGAACTCATTGCTGCCCAGGGCTGCGATGATGCTCTTGAGCCCGTTATGTCCGCCGGCCTCTCCTTTTGCCCTGATCCTTATCGTTCCCGCCGGCAGCGTAATATCATCGCAGATGACGATCACATGATCCGCAGGGACCTTGTAGAATCTCGCTGCCTCGCCTATCGCGTCACCTGATCTGTTCATGTACGTAAGCGGCTTCATATAGAGCACCTGACCGCAATCTTCCTTCCTGACTGCAGTCAATGCGCTGAATTTGGCCCGTGTCACGGATATGCCTTTTTTCTCCGCGATGTGATCCATGGCGATGAATCCCATGTTGTGGCGGGTACCTTCGTATTTGCGGTCAGGGTTGCCCAGCCCGGCGACTATCCATGACACTCCGCTTTTCTGAAACAAACGTGAAAACATCTTTTTCTTTCTCCTGTACATGCGTCATCGGCCGGCAGGAACCTCCGGCCGGCTGTTGATCCGCTATAGTATCTGATTAAGATCAGTCATCAAGTTTTAGTACTGCCGTGAAAGCTTCGCTGGGGACTTCGACAGATCCGAATTTACGCATCCTCTTCTTCCCTTCCTTCTGCTTCTCCAGCAGTTTCTTCTTCCTCGATATGTCTCCCCCGTAACATTTCGCAAGCACGTCTTTCCTGAGAGCTTTGACAGTCTCCCTTGCGATTATCCTTCCGCCTACTGCTGCCTGGATAGCGACTTCAAAAAGCTGTCTGGGTATATATTCCTTCAGGCGCTCAGCGGTCTTTCTTCCTCTGGAATACGCGTCATCCGCGAAGATGATGAACGAGAGCGCATCCACCTGCTCACCGGCGATCAGGAAATCCAGTTTGACAAGTTTGCTCTCCCTGTATCCTTTTATCTCATAGTCCAGAGAAGCATATCCTCTCGTCTTGCTCTTAAGTGCATCGAAGAAATCGTATATGATCTCGGCAAGAGGGAGCTCATAGTGGAGATCCACTCTGGTCTTGTCCATATACTTCATGTCGATAAACGTGCCTCTCCTTCTCTGACAGAGATCCATTATGGCCCCGACATAATCGGTGGGAGAAAGGATATGCGCGTCTACCACAGGCTCCTCTGTCTTGACGATCGTAGCCGGATCGGGATAGGAGGTCGGGTTGTCTATCTCAACGACCTCTCCCGTATTCAGGGTGATCCTGTATACGACACTTGGAACTGTGGTCACCAGGTCGAGATCGAACTCTCTTTCCAGCCTCTCGGTGATAACTTCAAGGTGCAGCAGTCCCAGGAATCCGCAGCGGAACCCGAAGCCCAGAGCGCCTGAAGTCTCAGGCTCATATGACAGAGAAGCGTCATTCAGGGCAAGTTTCGCCAGAGCATCCTTGAGGGATTCGTAGTCGGCTCCGTCAGCGGGATATATTCCGCAGAACACCATCGGCATTACTTTTCTGTAGCCCGGAAGAGGGCTGTCACATGGTCTGTCGGCAGATGTCACTGTGTCTCCGACACGGGTGTCCGCAACTCTCTTTATGCTCGCCGTGATATATCCGACTTCGCCTGCAGAGAGGCTCTCGCACGGCTCATGGGACAGAGCTCTCATCCTGCCGACTTCCACCACCTGGAACTCAGCTCCGGTATCCATCATCCTTATCCGGTCACCGGCCGTGACTTTTCCGTCATAAACGCGGACATAGACGATCACTCCCTTGTAACTGTCGTATGCCGAGTCAAATATAAGGCATTTCAGAGGAGCGTTCTCATCCCCTCCGGGGGGAGGAAAGTCGGTGGCAATGCGTTCAAGCACTTCCTCCACATTGGTGCCTAGCTTGGCTGAGATCAGCGGTGCATCATCGGCGGGGATCCCCACGTAGTCCTCAAGCTCCTGTTTGCACCTCTCGGGATCGGCAGAGACGAGATCTATCTTGTTTATTACAGGCAGGATCTCCAGGTCATTGTCAACCGCGAGATAGGCATTCGCCAGCGTCTGAGCCTCCACTCCCTGGGTCGCATCAACTATAAGCACCGCGCCTTCGCACGCCGCAAGGCTGCGGGACACCTCATAGTTGAAGTCGACATGACCCGGGGTATCGATGAGGTTGTACTCATAGGTGTCCCCGTTTTTTGCCTTGTACTCTATCGTCACGGCGCTGGCCTTGATGGTGATCCCTCTCTCCTGTTCGAGTTCCATCCCGTCAAGGATCTGTCCCCTCATCTCCCTGGAATCCACAGAATTGGTCATCTCCAGGAACCTGTCGGCAAGAGTCGATTTGCCGTGGTCGATATGAGCGATTATTGAAAAATTTCTGATGTGATCGTTCATTAATAAACTCCTAAAGCATGCCTATTATAATAAGAATAGATATTAAGTGTAAAGCATGCGCGGCGCTCTGATGAGAATCATACCATATCCGGTCGCCCGCCCAAGCCGACTGTTTTGTTGAAATAATCACTTCTTTGGTCTATTATTGTAACTATGGAAAACGAAGAGAACAAAATGATATTCACATTCGATCCGGGCGAGCCTCCTGCCGATCTGGCACAGGAGGAAGCCATTGCCGCGGAAAATGAAGTCGTGCTTGACTGGACTCCGTCAGAGGAGCCTTTTACAGCTCCTGATCAGGAGCTCTCCGACGTTTTCGAGGAAGATGAGGAAGAAGCGCCGGACGCTCCTTCAGAGCCGCAGCCCAAAAAGCCGGTGACGCCCATGAAGAAGATAAAATACAACAAGTATCTCGTGCGCAGACTGGTTGCCCTCGCTCTTCTGTGCCTGATCGTCCTGATCCCTCTGGGAAAGCTGATCATAAAGGCAATCAACAGCAGCAGAAAGGTCACTACCGAGAACGTAGGGCCTCTTCCGTCTGACGAGGTCGCAGTCCATAAGGTTCCCCTTTACTATGACTACAGCAAGCCTGCTCCGGAGTCGGCACAGAACGACGCATTTTTTGAGAATGCGATCATCCTTGGCGACACCAGAGTAGTGCAGCTCCTGCCGACCTATAACATCGGAACCTTCCACAAGGTCCTTTACGGAACGGCTGTCAACGTCTCAAACGCTCTGACGTATGACAGCGTTGATTCGGAAGGAGTATCGCAGACATTCGCTTCCGCGCTTACAGAGAGATCTTACGGAAAGGTATACATTTGCCTCGGTCTCAACGAGCTCGGCTGGTCCTATCCGGAAGTATTTGAGGAAGATTACGATTCACTGATCGAAGAGATCAAAAGGCTTCAGCCCGCGGCTTCGATCTTCCTTTTGAACATAGTCCCTGTAGATGAAAGCAGATACTCAAACGATTACATAAAGAACTCGCGCATCGAGCAGTACAACGCTATGATACTTTCGGTAGCGCAGAAGCATTCCGCATACTACATCGACTGCTTCACCGGGATGGCCGATGCATCCGGTTCCCTCAGCGACAGTTTCTCATCCAACGGTTTCTATATAAATGAGGCCGGCGGACAGGCCTGGTGGAAATATCTTGCAACACATACAGTTGACCCGGAGGTTTACGAGAATTGATTAAGAAGATAGTGGCTTTTGCCGTCATTGCAGTGCTGACATTCACCCTTGTCTCCTGTGGATCATCCTTCAGCCTTGATACGTCGAAACTGGCTGAAGACATCAGGAACGCTGATCTGTTCCTTGATACTCTTGCTCCCGTATCCGAGAGCGTAGTCAAAAAGGTCGTCGGGCTATCCACCGACCTGATCGATGAGTTCATCTACGAGATCGGCACCGGAGCCACAGGCGAGGAATTCGCAGTCATCACCTGCAAGAGCGAATCCGACGCGAAAAAGGTCAAGGAGGAGATCGTCAAGCGCCAGGATTCCCTCTATAACACCTATGAATCCTACAGCCCCGAATCACTGCCCAGGATCAGCAATGCGGTCATCGAACAGAAAGGCGTCTACGTCATCTTCGTGTCCTGTGACAAGGATCCGGATGCCCAGAAACTCGTAGACTCTTATCTGAAGTGATCCGTCAGTAAAAAAACATGATTGCAAGACACGTCAGGATCACAGTCTGACGTGTCTTTTTTCGGAGGAAACAATGACCTGCTACAGCGGAATAATCGATACACACGCTCACTACCTTGACCGTGCCTTCGACCAGGACAGGGATGATGTTCTCTGCGCTTTAAAAACCGCAGGCGTCGCCGCCATAATAGAGAACGCGACCGACATCCCTTCCTCGGAACGCGCGGTCGGACTTACCGAGAGATATGATCATATCTATGCCGCAGTAGGCGTCCACCCGGAGGATGCCGCGGACCTTCCTTCCGACTGGCTTGCCCGAATAAGAGAACTGGCCTTATCGCCGAGATCGGTCGCCATCGGCGAGATAGGTCTCGATTATTATTGGCCGGAACCTTCCCGCGAGATCCAGCATAAGGTCTTCGAGGCTCAGCTGATCCTGGCAAAAGAACTGAATATGCCCGTTGAGATCCACGACAGGGATGCACATGCAGACATAATGGAATACGTTAGGAGATACAGGCCTTCCGGCTGCCTCCACAGATTCTCCGGTTCTCTGGAGATGGCAGAAGAAGCTGTCAGGTCCGGTCTCGTGCTCGGTATCGGCGGAGCACTGACATACAAAAACTCAAAGAAAGAGAAGGCTGCCGTCAGGGAGCTTCCTCTGGACTGTTTCATTCTTGAGACCGACTGTCCCTACCTCAGCCCTGTTCCCTTCAGAGGAACGAGATGCACCTCAGACATGATCGCTGCGGTCGTCGACGAGATGGCTGCCCTTAAGGGCGAAACCCCGGAAAAAATAATCGAGGTCACGGGCGGGAACGCGAAGAGAGTATTCGGACTGCAGTAGTATTCCGAGAGCATAAAGACAGACTGCCGTCGGCCTTTCAGGCTTCAGACAGTCTGTCTTTTCTTTATCTTCAGATACTATAAGGGCTCTCTGCGGTATCCATCGGATCCTCATCGTCATCCCATTCCCCGTATACCGAGAACAGATTCGGGTATGTCTCAGCCATTCCCGTGAAGAAGCCTCTTCCGTAATCCTGCATCCTTCTGGTGTTGAATGCATATACCATAGCTCCTCCGCCTTCCAGCGGGTCGACCCTGTTTCTGTTTGTCTCCGCCGTGCATACGACATATAGATGTTTGTTGATCCTGATGTACTGACACGGTTCCTCAAAGAAGATGCTGCCCCATCTGCGGTAGCGGTCCATTGCATCGAATACTGCTTCCTCAGGAGCGTCCTCAGGAAGCGGTTTCATCTTTCCGAGAGATGACCTCATATAGTTTTCGGAGATGTAGCAGTGTGTGATGCTGACATACGGGGAATAGTGCCACGTGACCTTTTTCCCGACCAGATCCTCCGTGAAACAGTGCCTCATTAATCCGATGTCTTTTCCTGCCTGAGCTATCGCACCGAATTCAATGTTATGCCGGACCATCTGCATCTTTTTGGGGTAGAGAGACGTGGTCACTGTCGTGACAAGACCCTGCGCGGTATCAAGTACCATCGTGAAGCATTCTTCTCCCCTCATGACAGTGACGAACCAGACCCCGTCATCGCACTCCATGCAGCTGCAGGCATACTTTTTAAAGAATGTTCCCTTATATGCCAGCTCAAGAAGCTCATCCGTCAGGAACCGGACAACGAACTCATCCATGCTGTCCATCACGACATGAAATACCTTTCCGGCTATCCCCTTGTGTGTCTGCGCCACATACCTCCTTCTGCCGTCTGATCCCTGTGGAAGTTCACCGACTTTATCAGATGCTACACAGAAAACCCCCGATTCACACGACATCGCCACGTCCACTGCAGCCATCGCTATATCGCCCTCTTCCGCGTACGGTGCCTTCACGTCTTCAAAGCGGTAATACCCGGTCCTTCTGTAGTCCGTATCCGTTTTCTCAGGCATGACCATGACCGCTGTCCGCCCATTCCGTGTGACCCTGATCTCTCCGTCCGAGAGCTCGACTGCAGCGTCAGCTGTGTCTGCATTCTCAGTAACAGTGTGGCCTCTGTGCCTCGCTTCGGATATGATCCTTTTCTTCAGGCTGCTCTCCGTTCCCAGCACTGCAACATTCAGCGTTTTCTCCCCTGTGACCCTGTATGGTGTTGGTTCCTTCTCGATCGGGAAATCATCTTCCACCGGTTCTCCGTATGCGCGGAAGAACCCGTGCTCCAGTCTGCCCTGCCTGTTTACCGAGAATGTCCTCCCGCAGTCTATGCCTCCCCTGAGATTCTCCAGGACGATCATGTTGTTGCCGCCCCTGCCCGGATCGACTCTGTTCATATTGTCTTCTACGAAACTGATAAGATACATCCCGTCCTTGATCCGGATGAATCTGGCAGGCTCTTCATAGAGCATCTCCCTGGGACGCAGACCGAGTTCGATCTCTCTGTTGTCCCTTTCAACTTCCTCCGGGGTCCTCGTATCCGTGAGAGGAACGATCCGGTAATATCTCTCGCTCTGGTAGATATGCGTATTGATGAACCCGTTCGCATAGTGCCATACGATCTTTTTACCCACCAGATCTCTGGTGAAACTGTGTCTCTTCTCAGGCAGCGGTCTGCCGGGTACTCTGACCGCTCCGAATATGTACTCGACCTCGGCCAGTCTCGGTCTCAGAGGATGTATCCCCTGCCTGGAGATGCACATCGTCACCAGGCTGTTCTCTTCATCCAGCACCAGGGTGACGCAGGTGCACACGTCCGTTCCTCCGAGAACAGACGCCACAAAGAACGTGCTCTCGTCAGCCTTAAGGCATCCGTACTTCTCCCACCGCAGCAGTCCGCCTTCTCTTCTCCATTCCAGGATCTCTCCGTCCAGAAATCGTATCTGGTATTCCTCGCCGTTATCCATGGCCAGGCGGAAGGTCCTCCCTGCAAGATCTCCGTCCAGCTTCTTCAGGTATTTCTCGGTAGTCTCAAAAACATACTCTTTCTCAGCCATCGGTCTTTGTCCTCCGTATTCGATTCAAAAGGGAGATGTCCATGCGGAACATCTCCCTTCCTGCTTTTTATTTCAGTGAACTTCGCTTCCTGCCGGCACGTCAGCATCCACGAACACTGCCTTCGGCACTCCATCGGTCTCGCTGCAGAGAAGCATTCCCTCGCTCTCTATTCCGCGGAAATTATGAGGTGCAAGGTTGACCACGCAGATGATCTTCTTTCCTTTCAGATCCTCAGGTGTGTACTGTTTCGCTATTCCGGATACTATGATGCGCTCTCTTTCTCCGTCAAACAGTTTGAGCTTGAGCAGCTTGTCTGCCTTGGGCACCTTCTCGCAGTCAAGTACTTCGCATACTCTGAGCTCCGTTTTACCGAAATCATCTATGCTTATGGTCTCCTTGTGCTCGAGTTTCGGCAGTTCGGGCACTTTATACTTGTTCTGGATCTCTTCGACATTAGCCGCGATCACTTCAGGATCCAGACGCGCGAACAGGATCTCCGGACTGTCTGTGACCTTGCTTCCGCTGGGATACAGACCAAACTTATTCATGCTGTCCAGGCTTCGGTGCTCCGCGTTGAGCTGACCGAGGATCTTTTCAGAAGTTGACGGCATGAAGCTCTTAAGCAGAGAAGCGCCGATCACGATGCCTTCCACGAGATTGTACAGGACCGTCTTGAGCCTTGAAGCGCTTTCGGGATCCTTGGCGAGCTTCCAGGGTTCTGTCTCGTCGATGTACTTGTTGCAGCGGCGGAAGATCTCGAATATCGCCGATATCGCATCCGCGACCCTCAGCACATCCATCCTCTCCTGTACCCTGCTGACGCTCGAGAGGATCGTCTGCTTGAACTCACTGTCCGGGTCCGCTTCCGCTCCGGCATCTTCGACCAGACCGCCGAAGTATCTGTTGGTCATGGCGATGGTCCTGTTCACGAGGTTTCCGAGTATGTTCGCCAGGTCCGTATTCACTCTCTCCGTGATAAGATCCCATGTGATGGTGCCGTCATTCTCAAACGGAGTCTCATGAAGCACGAAGTATCTGATGGCGTCTACTCCGAACAGTTCCACCAGATCATCAGCATACATAACGTTACCGGTCGATTTGGACATCTTGCCGCCTGACATCAGCAGCCACGGATGCCCGAACACCTGCTTCGGAAGCGGTATATCCAGACTCATAAGGAATATCGGCCAGTAGATCGTATGGAACCTCACTATGTCCTTGCCGATCAGGTGCAGATCGGCAGGCCAGTACTTCTTATAGAGATCTCCGCTGTTGCCGTCCACATCATATCCTAGACCGGTGACGTAGTTGCTGAGTGCATCCAGCCACACGTACACCACATGTCCCTCGTCAAAGTCCACAGGAATGCCCCACTTGAAGGAACTCCTGGATACGCAGAGATCCTGCAGCCCGGGAAGAAGGAAATTGTTCATCATCTCATTCTTCCTGGAGACCGGCTGAATGAATTCAGGATGCGTGTTTATGTAATCGATAAGTCTGTCGGCATACTTGCTCATGCGGAAGAAATAAGCCTCTTCCTTTGCCCTGACAACAGGGCGTCCGCACTCTGGGCACTTGCCGTCCACGACCTGTGAATCAGTCCAGAAGGATTCGTCAGGCGTGCAGTACCACCCTTCATAATAACCTTTGTAGATGTCGCCCTTCTCGTACATCTTGCGGAACATCTTCCGGACCTGCTCTTCGTGATCCTCATCCGTTGTCCTGATGAACTTGTCATATGTGGTGTCCATCAGATCCCAGATGTCCTTGATCACTCCGGCGACCTGGTCAACATATTCCTTCGGAGACATGCCGGCAGCAATCGCCTTCTGTTCGATCTTCTCCCCGTGTTCGTCGGTCCCGGTCTGGAACCTGACATCATATCCCTGTTCCCTGCGGAAACGGGCGATAGCGTCTGCAAGGACTATCTCATACGTATTGCCTATATGAGGCTTTGCGGACGCATATGCGATCGCAGTCGTTATATAATAGGGCTTTTTCTCCATCTGTAAATCGATCCCTTCTGTAATTATCAGCCTTTTAATTGTATTCTTTAGTTCCTTGTTTGGCAACACGTATGCCATGTCCAAACAAAGAACGGGAGCTTTGAAAGCCCCCGTTTTATCATATACAGGCTCCTGTCACGTTTCCTGTGTGATGTACCTTACTGAATAGATATGGTATTCTCCGCTCTCCTTGAGCAGGATATACTCCATCCTCTTCACGACACGCTGTTCCCCGTCACCGCCCGGGCCTCCTATAACGGATCCCTGGTCTGCGTATGACAGATACTCCACCGTTAAAGTCCTGGTGCTTCCGCTGGTATCGATGTCGCTTATGCGGGGATAGTAGTTCCCGCTCAGGCTGGTGAAAGGAACTATGTAGCACTGGCTCTCGGAATCGTACTCAAAAGTGACATCTCCATCCGAAAATGTCGCGTGCCTCGGCAGTCTGCCGGAGCCGAAAAGCCTTTTATAGTATCTGTCTACATCAAGGACAGGTATCAGTATCTGCCCTTCACTGGTCCTGACATATTTGGAGGTGTTCTCATTGTAGATGACAGCCCTGATGGCTGCCTCTTCCAGTATCGCAGCTTTTGCCTTTTCCGTGCTCTCAAACGGTGCCGGATCGAGTGCAACCAGCGGAGCGATTATCTTCGCAAACTCCGCCTTCTGTACGTCATCGTTTGTGATCGCACGGATCCTGCCTATAACAACGGATGCAATGGAGATGACACCGACAAACGCGAGCAGCAGAAAAACCGCGCCGCGGAACTGCCTTGCTCTTCTCCGTCTTATCTTTATCTTCTCTGCTTTTGTATGTTTTACTCTTGCCATGACTATCCTCTTCGGAGATCAGACAGATCCGGTATCCTGCTCCTGTACAGGTGCCGGGCCGGAGGGTGTCTGCGCAGGATCTGCATTGATCTCTTCTTTTATGGTTTTACTGCCGTTCACTGTATAAACGACTTCGGTATCTGCCAGTCTGTCATAGAGCGGCAGGTGCTCCTTGCCAAGGATCATCAGGTCTCCCACGATACACGCGGAAGAGATGAATTTACCAAATGTCTCCCGGAAAACAACTGTCCACAGATCCGGTCCTTCAAAGGACTCGCTGCTGATCAGCTTTAGTCTGAGAGCTTTCTTTCCCAGTGTCTTCTGGAATCTCCACTCAGAGATAACAAAGTATATCTTCTGAGCTATGTAAATGAGGACCGTTCTCAGCTTTACGCTGAAAAAGAACGGTTCATTAAGGCGGTCCGTAAAGAGCCCGACAACAAACAGCAATACTGCCCAGCAGACAGTTACGGCAACAGCATCGATCAGAAACGCAAACAGTCTGGGCCAGAAACCGGCCCTGTCTCCCGCGGGTTCTCCGCTTCCGTCCGTGCGCTGTCTGTTTATCCCTTCCGAAGACTGCTGCGAATACGTAGAAACATATCCGCTTTCCGACGCCGCCGGCACTTCAAGCGGTATGCTCCCGTCATTCACGGGGCCGAACGGATCCGGGACAGTATAGGTCTTCTCATCAGGCAGCACGTCCTGTACTTGCTGAAGCACATCGTTCATCTCGCCTGCCTCTTCAGAGACTGCCGGTTCCGCGGTGGCTTCTTCCGTCTCAGAGACTGCTTCTTCCGTGGTGCTGACTTCAAGGATCTCATTCATGATACATTGCCCTGCCGTTTCTCTTATCGAGAAGCTCCTTCAGCTCATCGATCTCGTTTTTGCCGAACAGTCCTCCCGGGAGCTGGCGGAGGATGGCGCTGATGATATCCTCATCTGCCACATCCGGCGCAAGAATCGTATAGACCCCAAGCTGATCCTCAAAATCCAGCAATGCATCGTCGTACTCTTTGATCCCGTCGATCAGTCCGTTCTGAAGAGCCTGTGTAGCAGTATATGATCTTCCGTCAGCGATCTTCCTCAGGGTCTCTCTGTCGTAGCCTCTTGATTTCTGTACGATGTCGAGGAATCTCTCGTAATGTTCATCGATCTGGCTCTGGAATATCGCCCTCTGCTCTTCGGTCATGGCATTGTACATATTGCCCATCGCTTTGTTGTCGGATGATCTTATATAATCCACCTTGACCCCAAGTTTGCCGGCGAGTTCGGACACATCCATCATTTCCATATAAACTCCGATCGAACCTACATCCGCAGTTCTTTCGGCATAGATCTCATCGGCGGCACTTGCAATATAGTAAGCTCCAGAACACATCATGCTGAGGCACGATGCGACTATGGGACGTCCCGTAAGTTCTTTATACTCCATCAGGGCCTGATAGATCTTATCGCTGTCATATACGGCTCCACCGGGGGAATCTATCTCGATGAACAATCCCTTGTTGTGCCTGTCTGCAGCTATCTGATCAAGATAATCGCAGATAGAGAAGGTCGAAAGAGACGTCTCATTCCCGAAGATGTCATATGATGTCTCTCCGATCGTGCCGCTTATCCAGATAACCGAGATATATGATCCTACATATGTATCTTTGCCGCCGAAAAAGCCGGACTGCTTTATTCCGACGATCCCGACCGCAAGGATCAGCAAGCATGATATTATGATAGTAATGAACTGTTTCTTTTTCATTGCGCAAATAATAACCTTTCGTTAAGTCACGGATAATTATACTATTATTGGCGTTTTTTGCAAAATCGCACGCGTCCCGCGGACTTCCGCAGCACAGCCGGATCCCCGCGTGATCCGCCGTCTGCGTAATGCTTATTTCTTTATCAGCCAGGACCCCGGCTCTTTCTTCAGGCGCCGTCTCTCCCTCCGGTATCCTCTCTTTGTGATATAATAGTCACGGGAACGGCGGCATCCGTCTTCCGACAAATTCTGTTTGCAGGTTCAATAAATGACAGTCATATCTCTGAAAAAAGCAATATGTCTGCTCTCGGTTCTGCTTCTTATGGTATCGCTTGTTTCCTGTGGGAAAAGCAAACAGCCCAAAGAAGCTGAGGAGATCATTCTTGAACCGATCCCGTCCACACCCACACACAGCGGAAAGGATATAAAGGGATCTCCTTTCGTGGGCAGTTTTTCCTGCAGCTGGTCAGCTCTTGACCATAGTTCCACAGATGATGACAGCTGGAAAGGCAGAGTATCTTCTCTTGTGATCAAGGAGGATGGAACTTTCAGCCTCCGGTTTGACTCTCTCTCCGGAAGCGGCGACGTGATCATGACAAGCGTCAGCGGCACGGTCAGTGTAAGGGATGACGAGGCTGAATGCAGGATCACGGATCGTGAGTCCGATGACTTCCTCGGTTCAGACGTTATTTCCTTCTCCCTGTCTCTCATAGATTCGGATGAACTTCGATTCTTTGGCGATCAGCTCGGTGCCGTCGTGAACAGGGACATTTTTTCCAGAGAGTTCTAAGCTATTATCAACGATATATAATGAAAAGCCATCAGTCTTGTCGACCGATGGCTTTTCTTATCTCATTCCTTATGATTGCTTCCTTCATAGAGGAGCTCTGTCTTTATGTCGTACAGTTTCTGAGAAAGATCGACATAGTAACCGTGCGGGTTCTCAAACCTCTTAACCTCATCCCAGAGAGAATCGACTTCCTTCATGCAGTATTCCCTTATCTGCTTCATGTCGGGAAGATCATACACCAGCTTTCCGTCCTTGAACACCTGCACCATCAGTTCTCTTGCGGTGAAATTCTCCACTGTTTTCTTCTTCCATGGATTGTGCTGATCAAAGATCGTAAGAGGCTCATTCTCATCTATAGTCTCATCATACACACAGATCTGATCTGCGATCGCTTTTCCCGTCTCCTTGTCATACAGACGGTAGATCTTCTTGAAGTGCGGGGTCGTTATCTTGATGACATTCTCGCTTATCTTGATCCTGGGATGAACGATACCGTCGGCGTCCTCTATGGCAGCAAGCTTGTATACTCCTCCGAGTATCGGGTCGCTCTTGGCCGTAATGAGTCTCTCACCAACGCCGAAACTGTCAACGCAGCCCCCCTGCGCGATAAGGTCTGTGATCAGATACTCGTCCAGTGCATTGCTGATGACGATCTTGCATTCCTGAAGTCCGTTCTCATCAAGTATCTCCCTCGTGCGTCTCGTAAGGTACGCCAGGTCTCCGGAGTCGATCCTGACGGAGCACTTATGAACACCCATCGGCCACAGAACTTCCTTGAAAGCTCTCATGGCATTGGGCAGTCCGCTGTTCAGCACATCATATGTGTCTATCAGCAGGCATGCATTCTGCGGATACTGCTCGCAGTATGTCTTGAATGCCGTGTATTCATCATCAAATATCTGCACCCAGCTGTGTGCCATCGTGCCCAGAGCCGGGATATCATAATCCTTTCCGGTGAGCGTGCAGCTTGTTCCTGCGCATCCTGCGATATAGGATGCCCTGGCGCCGTAATAAGCCGCGGAAGCCCCATGGGCTCTTCTGGCTCCGAACTCCATGACAGGCCTTCCCTGCGCTGCCCTGACAATCCTGTTGGACTTTGTTGCAATAAGAGACTGATGGTTGATGCAGAGCAGCAGAAACGTCTCAAGTATCTGCGCTTCCACAGTCCTCGCCCTCACAGTGAGAAGAGGCTCCCCGGGGAACACTACCGTTCCTTCAGGCACAGCCCATATATCTCCTGTAAAACGGAAATCTTTCAGGCTGTTCAGCCACTCTTCAGAGAAGCACTTCTGTGCTCTCAGGTACTCGATGTCGCTCTCATCAAAGTGAAAATCCTTGACATAGTTTGCTATCTCACCCAGTCCGGCTGCTATGACATAACCGCCGCCGTCGGGAACCTCCCTGAAAAAGATGTCAAAATAAGCGATCCTGTCAGCCAGTCCCGCGGCGGTGAACCCGCTGGCCATAGTATATTCGTAGAAGTCGTTTAGAAGCGCAAGGTTCTTCCTGTCCATTTTTCCCTCTGTTCTCTCCTTCGTAATAAGTCCTTATCTTGCATTATAGCACTGAAGACGGCACATACAATGTCTCTCACGGCTGATCTCTCTTATGCAAAGGCGGCATTCAAAAGAATGCCGCCTTTAACTCTGAAATTATGATGACAGAAAAAGCTATTTCTTTCTCCACAGCAGATCTGCTGCCAGCTTGTACATGCCTTTGATCGAAGGCGCCAGCTCTTTGTCAGACATATGAACGGTGTCATCAAAGACTATAGGCCTGGAGAAATCTTCGGTAAACGGTTCCCATCTGGGCATCGGCGTTCCGTCGTCATCATTGCCGTTGGGGTCTCCGGTCTTGGCAAAATTGGTCCAGTAGTTGCACATCTTCCTTGCAAGGTCATAATGCTTGCCGGTAAACGGTCTCCAGCATTTTGCCAGATTTTCAAACACGAAGTTCAGCTCAGATGAATGGTAATCGCCGGGATCGTCTTCTCCGGGGATCTCTGCGTCAAACTCATACAGCCAGCCCGGAAGGCCGTCATCCACCGCACGCATAAGAAGCAGTCTGACACCGAACGGTGATCCGTTGACTTTTGAAAGCTCAAGGACTCTGTCCAGATCCCCGCTCCTGAAGTCACAGAGCTCAAGGAACTCCTCTGCATATTTGCCGTACAGGATGTGTGCCTTCTCCTCGAACTCTTCGAGAGACTTTGCCGAGATGACGTCGAAGAACTCTCCGGTTGTATATCCCGTCATTATCGGGATCTGCTTGCGGTCATTGTTTGCCATCATATTGTTCGGCTGATCCGTGAGAAAATCATCGTCCACCACGAACTGGAACTGGCCTTCCCTTTTTCCGAGATATTCAAAGCATTTATCCCTTATGAACTCAGCAGGCAAGGCTCTTGCTTCTTCCAGCGTCGTGACTCCCAGATATTCACGGAAGAACTTGTCTCCCTGTTCCTCGGCCTGTTTGAGCGTCAGGTAGTCGGTACCGTGTCCGCCTATTGCGAAGTTGATCCCTGTGCTGCTCTGTGAGATCGCTCTCTTGATGCAGCTGTTCCTGTTCAGCGGAGAGATCACCTGGCACAGTGTGCTGCGTCCGCCCGCAGACTGCCCGAAGATGGTGACGTTCTCCGGATCTCCTCCGAAGTTCGCTATGTTCCTCTCGACCCAGTCTATGCCCGCTTTCTGATCAAAGAGAGCAAAGTTCGTGCAGTGTTTCCCGCCGTTTTCAGCGCTGATCTCGGGATGCGCAAAAAGACCAAACACGTTAGTTCTGTAGTTCACGGAGACAAGGACCACTCCTCTGCGCGCCAGACGCTCACCGTCAAACTCCATCTCCGCAGGGTTTCCTCCGATGAGTCCGCCTCCGAATATCCAGATCATGACCGGGAGCCTGTCGTCGGGAGTTTTCGCAGGAGTCCAGATGTTAAGATGCAGACAATCCTCGCTCATTGGAAATTCCATGTCCCAGTGCCATTCCTTTTCATAGAAAGGTCCGTATGCTCTGGAATAGTCCGTCATGTTCGCGGGACCGAATTCCAGACAATCCTTTACGCCTTCCCAGGGTTCAACGGGCTGAGGAACTCTCCAGCGGTTCTTACCTACAGGAGGAGCCGCAAACGGTATGCCCTTGAAAACTGATATCGCCATGTCGCTTCCATAGGTGCCGCGCACAAAGCCGCCTTCTGTTTTTGCGATCTTGATCATTTCGTGCCTCTTTCTTTCTGTTGCTATAGTGTTTTCATTATACCTCATACAGACCTGAAAGCAGATATGCTGTCAACACATCCGGCAAACATGTTGTACTTTTCCGTATACAAAAACCGGTGTTCCTGTAGGAACACCGGTAAAGTGGTTCTGCCTTATCCCGTATCGCTTCAGATCCCGCGGATGACTCCGTGAAGTACATATCTCGCGTTCTTGAAGGATCTCGAGCAGGTTGAAAGCGTTATGACCTTGTCTGATCCGCTGAAGGACACATCTGACGTGAAGTCGGATCTCGCCACCAGATCGTCATGCCACTGGACATAAGCTTCATCGGAAGCAAAGCTCATCTTCCACGGGTCACCGTAAGCTTCGGTGAGATACCCTGAAAAGAACTCGATCGTATAGGTGCCTGAAGGGGTATACAGCGTTGCTGTCGGGTGAGAATCGTAGAATGACTGGTTCTTATAATTCTGTATGCAGGTGAACATCGACCCGTCGTTCATCCTGTGACCGTAGATGATGTTGTTTCGGGAACCGAACCCTTCATCATTCCTGTAATCAAGGAAAGCGCACCCGCAGATATTGGTCTCGCCCGTGAAAAGATGATCCAGATAGTATGAGTTGTCGCCGCTCTGCGCGACAGGGTAATTGAGCTTCGTTGAGGGGATGGATACCCATGCTACGACGTCATCGTTGATCTTGGCCAGAGATTCAAAATCGGCCCCGATCTTCTGCACGCTCCAGTATCCGCCTACCGAGGCTTCAGAAGTGTTGTCCATCTGGTCTGATTCCCCGTTGTTGACATCTCCCTGCCCGTTGTTTTCATAAGGAAAAACATAATTCTGAAGATCATCGTAGGAATCTGAACCTTTTCTGTACTCCCGGACCGCCATTACGATCTTATAAGTGGATACACCGAAAGCAGCCAGAAGCAAAAGCACAGATATCAGTGCGATGGCTCTCTGCTTCTTATTCAGTTTTCTTTCCTTCTTGTCATTCATATCTTCTTTTTGTTCTCCGGAGCATTTATCGTTATACGATGATTATACTCTTTTTGAAAAGAAGCCTGCTGTCTGTCTGCAAACAGCAGGCTTTAATTGGCGGGACAGCTGCTCGTCAGTCTTCCTTCTTTGCAGCTTTGATCGCAGCGATCGCGTCCTTGCGGGAGAGATCTATTCCTTTTTCGCTGATCTTAATTACCTTGACAGGAATGATGTCTCCGACGCTCACTACATCTTCTACCTTGGCGACTCTCTGTTCATCAAGCTTGCTGATGTGTACGAGTCCTTCTTTTCCGGGGGCGATCTCGACCTTGGCGCCTATGGGCAGTATTCTTGTGACCTTTCCATAGTACATGGTGCCGATCTCAGGATCCGTGACTATCGTCTGGATGATGCTGAGAGCTCTCTTGACACCTTCGCTGTTCTTGCCGGAAACATATACATGTCCGTCTTCTTCAACATCGACCTCAACTTCGCACTCGGCGCAGATCTTCTTTATGACAGATCCGCCCTTTCCGATCACTTCGGCGATCTTATCGACATCTATGACCATTCCTTCAAGCTTCGGCGCGAAGGGTGAAAGCTCCTTGCGAGGTTCAGGAATAGCCTTGAGCATCACTTCGTCAAGAATGTAGAAGCGCGCCTTCTCGCATTTCTCAAGGGCTTCCTTGATAATGTCATAGGTAAGTCCGTCTATCTTGAGGTCCATCTGTATGGATGTGATACCCTTCTTGGTTCCGGCGACCTTGAAGTCCATGTCGCCGAAGAAGTCTTCCACTCCCTGGATGTCGACCATGGTCATCCAGCGGTCATCCTCGGTGATGAGTCCGCAGGATATTCCAGCAACAGGAGCTTTTATCGGAACGCCTGCATCCATCAGTGCAAGAGTGCTTCCGCAGACAGAGCCCTGAGATGTGGAACCGTTGGAGGAAAGGACCTCCGAAACGAGCCTTATAGCATACGGGAACTCTTCCTTTGAGGGGATAACAGGCAGCAGGGATCTTTCCGCAAGTGCACCGTGACCGATCTCTCTGCGGCCGGGTCCTCTGCTGGGACGCGTCTCACCGACTGAATAGCTCGGCATGTTGTAATGATGCATGTAGCGCTTCTCTGTCTGATCGTCCAGACCGTCAAGGAGCTGTGCCATATCAAGCATCGCAAGAGTACAGGTGGTAAGTACCTGTGTCTGTCCTCTGGTGAACAGTCCGCTTCCGTGCGCTCTGGGAAGAAGTCCGACCTCGGAAGCCAGCGGGCGTATATCATTGATCCCGCGTCCGTCTACTCTCTTGCCGTCATCCAGCAGCCACCTGCGGACCACATACTTCTGAAGTTTATAAAGAGCATCGTCGATAATGGCGGTGTTGTCTTCATACTGCTCGTCAAATGCTGCATGCACCTCGTCGTATATGGGAAGAAGGGCAGCATCGCGCACGAGCTTATCATCGGTATCCATTGCGGCCCTGACCTTTTCGACAGCCATATCCTTTACTGCCTCGAAAAGATCGTGAGGGACATCCTTGCTCTCGAAGGGGATCTTCTCCTTGCCGATCTCGGCCACTATGGAATTGATGAAGTTAACGATCTCCTTGTTGACCTTGTCGCCTGCCACGATGGCATTGAACATGGTCTCGTTGTCGACTTCATTCGCTCCGGCTTCGATCATGACGACCTTGTTGGCGCTACTGACCACGGTCAGCTGCAGGTCGTTTTTCTGGTTCTGCTCATGAGTCGGATTGATGACGATCTCTCCGTCAACGAGTCCGACAGATACGCCTGCGACTGGTCCGTTCCACGGGACATCGGAGATCGCGATCGCGATGGATGAACCGATAAGGCCTGTTATCTCCGGTGAACAGTCGGGATCGACAGACATGACTGTCATAACGACCGCGACGTCATTTCTCATATCCTTGGGGAACAGGGGGCGCAGCGGACGGTCTACGACTCTCGAAGCGAGAGTGGCCTTCTCACTGGCTCTTCCTTCTCTTCTCAGGAAACTGCCGGGGATCTTTCCCACTGAATAGAGCTTTTCCTCATAATCCACAGAAAGCGGGAAATAATCGATCCCCTCTCTGGGTTTCGGGCTCATAGTAACTGTGCAGAGGACTCTGGTGTCCCCATAGCTGCACATGACTGCTGCGTTCGCCAGCAGAGCGAGCTTGCCTGATTCCACTCTGAAAGTGCGGCCTGCTATCTCTGTTTCGAACACGCGATAGTTCTCAAACATAATTGCTACTACCTCCGTAACTGTTTGTTTTTCCGTACGGTTTCGCAGCGAATCCGGCGTTCTTTACGCAAAGAGCGCTCGAGTCATTGCAAAACCCATACGGTGTGTTTGTTTTGATCTTATTTGAGAAAGGCAGATACGTAAGACGCATCTGCCTTTTTCGTACGTGATTATTTACGAAGTCCGAGCTTCGCGACGATCGCACGGTAACGCTCAACGTCTTTTCTCTGCAGGTATGCGAGAAGATTACGACGGCGTCCTACCATCTTGAGCAGTCCGCGGTAGCTGTGCTTATCCTGCAGATGCTGTTTAAGGTGCTCGTTAAGATGGTTGATACGGTTGGTCAGAAGAGCTACCTGAACCTCGGGAGAACCGGTGTCCGATTCTGTGAGGCGCGCGAACTCGATGACTTCCTTCTTGTCCTTAAGCATTTTACTTCTCCTTTCTCTATCATACGCCGTGACTAAGAAACAGGTATCAGGAGAACCCTGTCGGGGATCCGCCATGTTTCCGGGTCAAGGTACACGCCCTTTTTAGAGAGCGCTGACTATTATATCATATGCTTTTTAAGCTAATCAACAGTTATTTTCTAAAGAATTGACGGCTTGTTCACGTGCTCTGCCATGTCCGATCACATCATCCGGGATCCGGCTTTGTAGTCCCTTGCCTGCTCGATATCCTGCCGGACCGCCTGCGTCAGTTCGCCGACAGACGCAAATCTCATCTCCGGCCTGACAAAACTCAGAAGCCTGACTGTTATATCCGTTTCATACAGGTCCTGGGAAATGCCGATGATATGCGTCTCTACCACAGGCTGACTGTCCTCCGTCAGAGTCGGCCTGGTCCCGATATTCGTGATGCCTCTGAAGTTTTCTCCGTTTATGCCTACTTCGGAGATATATACCCCCTTCCGCGGGAGCATGCATTCCTCAGGAAACGGTATGTTCGCTGTCGGAAAACCCAGTTCACGCGCCTTGTGGTTTCCGTGGATCACTTTCCCGGATACCGAATACTGATATCCGAGAAGTTCATTGACTGTCTCTATTTCTCCCTTCTGAAGCTCTGCCTTTATCCTGGACGATGACACACGCTCTCCGTTAATGACAAGAGCCTCCTGAGCAAATACCTGTATCCCGTACGGACCGCAGTACCTCTTCAGCTCGCTGACACCGCACTGCCTGTCCTTGCCGAATCTGAAGTCCTCTCCGCAGACAACGACAGCTGCATTAAGGCACTTCCTGCTGAGCACCTTATCTACAAAATCTCTGCCGCTCAGCCCGCAGAAGCTCTCGAAAGAAGGTGAAACGAACAGTTCTATTCCGTTTTCTGCGATCAGCCTCTTCTTGTCTCTGGCTGTGATCAGATCCTTCGTCCCTTTCCCTTCCGCTCTCCTGCTGGGCATATCGAAGGTAAAGACCGCCGGATGAAGCTCCATCTGTTTCGCATGGTCGACCGCTGTTCCCAGGATCATCTGATGGCCTTTGTGCACTCCGTCAAAATATCCGATTGCGACAGCTGTCTTGACATTGAGCGGTTCTATTTTAGCAGTCTCTATCAATTCAACAACTCCTCAGTTAACAGTCTGGTTCTGCCACAGTTTGTGAAGCATTCCGCCATCAGTGACATCTGCCAGTCCGATCATTTCTCCGGAACCATCGACCCTTACCCTGGTGTCCCGGAGAAATTCGCGTCCTGTTCTGGATACCGGAAAATCAAATCCGTTCAGGAACAGCCTCTGAAGATCCCCGTTCAATGTCACCTCCGGAAGGTCCCTGAACAATTCACCCGGCGAGATCAGCAGCTCCGATGCCCGTCCCGCCTCCGCGGCACTTTTCAGCTCAGTTTCAGTCACCGCCGTCTCTATGCCGAACCCGCAGGCCGATATCCTGCGCAGCGCCGTCAGATGGCAGACGGTACCGCACCTCGCGGCAACATCTTCCGCAAATGTCCTGACATAGGTACCGGCAGAACATGAGATCCGAAACACCGCTCTGTTCTCCGAAAAGGAGATCAGTTCCGAATCAAATATACTTACCTCTCTGGGAGTCCTCTCGACGGTCTGCCCTTTTCTGGCCAGTTCATACAGAGGGACTCCTCCTTTTTTTACAGCGCTGTACATGGGCGGAGTCTGCAGATATGTCCCGGTCATCTCAAGCAGAGCTTTTCTGAATTCCTCTTCAGAGGGTATCTTTCCGCCGTTCTCAAGAACAGCGCCGTCCGCATCCGCAGTGTCAGTGCGTATGCCGAACAGCGCTTCTGCTTCATACTCTTTTCCCGTTTCCGGAAGGAACTGCAGGAGCTTCGTCGCTCTCCCCACCATTACAGGAAGGACACCTGTAGCCATCGGGTCCAGAGTCCCGGCATGACCGGTCTTCTCCCTGCCGAAAGCCCTGCTCACTATCCTTGCCGCCTGAAACGATGTGACGCCTTTAGGTTTATCAAGAATAATAATTCCGTCCATCAGAGTCCAAGTCTTTTATTGATTGCCGCCACCAGTGCGACCTTGATCTCGAAGGGCGTGCCTGAACACTCGCATCCGGCAGCTCTCAGATGGCCGCCGCCGCCGAAGATAGAACATATCTCCGAGGCATCCAGAGAAGCCGTCCTCAGGGAGATCTTCCAGTTTCCGTTCTCCTGCTCACGCAGAGTGATCCCGGCTTCCACCCCTTCGATCGCCTTCGGTATAGTAGCGATCCCTTCGATATCGCTTTCTATGCATTTAGTCTCTTCAAGCATGCTTCTGGTGATCGTGATGATACAGATCTTTCCGCCTGACGTGAATTCCATGCCCGCCAGCGCTCTTCTCTCTATCTCCACTCTGGCTCTGGATTTCTGCCCGAAGATCTCCTCATTGAATTTCGCAATATCGACTCCCAGCGATACGAGTCTTGCGGCAAGCAGATGGTTGTCCGCTGTCGTATTGCTGTACCGGAAGCATCCGGTATCAGTCGCAAGTCCTACATAGATGCAGTTTGCTATCTCCGCAGTGACCTCACATCCCATCGCGAGGATGACCTTTATGATTATCTCTGCGCAGCAGGATGCAGCTGCCTCCAGCAGAGTCTCCGCGGCGAACGGAACGCTGGTGGCATGATGATCTATCACCATGTCAACCTTGTCGGCATAGCAGCTCGTTTCATCGGGCAGAAGCCTTGCATTTGCAAGATCGACCGCCAGTACGAAACCGGGCTCGCTGAACCAGTCAGCGGTATAGCTGTCGGTGATCAGAGAGAAATAAGATGCGAGTTCGCCGCTCCAGGCCACCCGGCATTTTTTGCCTTTCTGCCTGAGAGCGTGCGCTATGGCGATCCCCGACCCGATAGCGTCTCCGTCAGGATTCTTGTGAGTCAGTATGAGAATATTATCCGCCTTCAGCAGCCTCGCAGCTGCTTCTTCAGGACTGATCTTCCGGGTTTCCATCTGAGTTAAGTCCTTTCAGGATACTGTCGATCCGGTTGTAGTAATCCACCGAATCATCCGGCACAAACTGCAGTGATGGTATCTTTCTGATATTCTTCATAGTATGCGCAAGCTCAGTCTTCAGAAAGCCTTCCGCCCCCTGAAGGACCTTGCATGCTTCTGCTGCTTCTTCTCCTCCACCGACAGAAGCGATATAGACCTTAGCATAGGACAGGTCACTTGTGACCTTGACTCTGACCACTTCGAGAAGAGGACTGATCCTTGGGTCCTTCATTCTCGTAATGATCATCGCAAGTTCGCGTCTGAAGTCAGAGTTCAGTCTTTCTGCTCTGTGAGACGGCATATTACTCCTCCCTGTACTCCTCTTTCCTGTAAGCTTCCAGAACGTCGCCCTCTTTTATATCATTGAACTTTCCGAGAGAGATACCGCATTCGTATCCCTGTGAAACTTCCCTGACGTCATCCTTGAATCGTCTCAGCGAGGATATGTCGTCATCATAGATAATTATGCCGTCGCGCACCACGCGTATGATACTGTTGCGTGTGATGGTGCCCTTGGTGACATAACAGCCGGCAATCGTTCCGACAGAGCTGATCTTGTAGACCTGTCTGACTTCCGCCGATCCGAGATCGACCTCGCGGATCTTGGGCGCCAGCATTCCCTTGAGAGCCTTTTCGACATCATCGATCGCATCGTAGATGATCCTGTACATGCGCATATCGATGCCCTTCTCCTCGGCTTCGGAAGACGCCGCGGCATCAGGTCTTACGTTGAACCCGATGACTATCGCTCCGGAGGCGTCCGCCAGCATAATATCGTTGGCGCTCACGCCGCCTACTCCCATATGTATGATGCGCACTCTGACTTCGTCGTTCGAAAGCTTTTCCAGACTCTGTCTGAGAGCTTCGCAGGAACCCTGAACGTCCGCCTTGACGATGATGGGCAGTTCCTTGATCTCCCCTTCTTCGATATGGCTGAACAGCGTGTCGAGAGTCACCTTTGAGAAGCTCTTGTATCTCTCTTCCTGCTGTGCTGTCCTTCTCTCCTCCACGAGTTCCCTGGCCAGTCTCTCATCCTTGACCGCATTGAACCTGTCTCCGGCCTGAGGCACTTCCACAAGACCGGTGATCTCGACAGGCACAGAGGGTCCCGCACTGTCTATGAGATTGCCGTTTTCATCCGTCATCTGGCGCACACGTCCGATCGCCGTGCCTGCGATGACGACATCTCCGTTGTGCAGGGTTCCTTTCTGGACCAGGATGGTGGCCACGGGTCCGCGGCCTTTGTCAAGCCTGGATTCGATCACCGTTCCGAGTGCCAGTCTGTTGGGATTCGCTTTGAGATTCTGCACTTCTGCAACAAGATTGATCATCTCGAGCAGCTCATCTATTCCTTCTCCGGTCTTGGCTGACACATTTACGCATACGACGTCTCCGCCCCATTCCTCAGGCACAAGATCATACTCCGTAAGGGAGGCCTTGACTCTGTCGGGGTCAGCTTCGGGTTTATCTATCTTATTAAGCGCAACGATTATCGGCACGTTCGCGGCTTTTGCATGGTTGATCGCCTCTACGGTCTGGGGCATGATTCCGTCGTCCGCTGCTATGACCAGAACTGCGATGTCTGTAACAGACGCGCCTCTGGCTCTGATCGCGGTGAAAGCTTCATGGCCTGGGGTATCGAGGAATGTGATGACCTTCCCGTCCTGCTTGACCTGATATGCGCCTATGTGCTGAGTGATGCCGCCGGCTTCTCCGGACTGGACATGACTCTTTCTGATATAGTCCAGGATCGAGGTCTTGCCGTGGTCGACATGGCCCATAACAACGACTACAGGAGCGCGGGGAACAAGGCTTTCCGGCGGATCTTCCTCGCTGTCCGCTCCGGCAATGTTCAGCCTCTCCTCTATCGTCACATGGACTTCTCTCTCGACTTTTGCTCCGAGTTCCTCGGCTACAAGGGATGCAGTGTCGAAATCTATCAGTTCAGAGACCGACGCCATAACGCCCAGCGACATGAGCTTCTTTATAACTACCGTAGCCTGTGCCTTCAGACGGCTTGCCAGTTCTCCTACCGAGATCTCATCCGGGATCATGATCTTGAGCTGTGCATGACGGGCTTTTTCAAGCTGAAGTCTCTGCAGTCTCTGTGCTTCTGTTTCTCTCTTCTGATACTGCTGCCTGTTCTTGTTCTGACGGTTGGTGAATTTCTGCTTATTGCCCTGGATGTTGCCCTGATTGCGTCTCCTGTTATTGCTGTCCGCCCCGTTCTGAGTGGCAAGGACATCATACTTCTCATTGTATTTGCTGAGATCGACTTCAGACGCCCTGGTATCCACGACGCGGGAAACTCTTTCCTGCACCACGCTGGTCTTGTTTCCCTGTCCCTGATTCTCTCTGGCTTCTGCGCGCCTGAGCTGCTTCTGGGCAGATCTTTCTATGTCTCTCTTCTCGGCAGGACGCTGAGGCTGCTGCTTCTGTTTCTGAGAAGGCTGCGCCTGAGCCGGCTGCTTCTTCTGTTCCTGCTGCGGTTTCTTTGCAGGTTTCGCCTCGGCCTTCTTCTGATTATTATCCTTAGCCGGAGCCTCTTTCTTCACCGCAGGCTTGGGTTCCTCCTTCGGCTTTTCCTCAGGAAGCACGTCGTTCGCAAAGTACGCATTCAGGTCTTTCGCCTGACGCTGCAGCGTAATCGCGTTGAAAAAGAAATCCAGCTCGTCTTCCGTCAGCACTGTCGTGTGCTTTCTCGCCTGTCCTTCAAGCGGTTCGAGCACTGCAATGACATCTTTGTTCGGAAGGCTCATGTCTTTAGCCAGATCTCCGAGTTTGTACTTAATGATCATTTAATCCTCCCTTGGATCGCCTTATTAATAAGTTTCGCAAAATTATTATCTGTTATTGCCGCTACTCCGAATCTCCATCCGAACTTTTCACAGATATCATCCTGTGTCAGTTCGGTATATATGATCCTGCAGCTGTTCTGGCAGAATCTCTCGACCGACTGTCTGGTCCTGTCAGAGATGTCTGATGCGAGCAGCACGACCGGTGCCCCGGCAGCGACTGCACTCTTGGCCGCATCGAAGCCGATCTTCAGTTTTCCGGCTCCCCTCGCCATTGAGATGGCAGAGAGCAGTTTCTCATTCTTCATCGCTCTGACGGACCTCGTCCGCAAGACGGTCGAACAGTTCCTGAGTCATGCTGCATTCCAGGGCTCTTTCCAGCTGTTTCGTCTTCTGGGCTTTTCTCAAACAGCTCTCATCCCTGCAGATGTATGCACCTCTTCCGGATTTCTTCCCTGTGATATCCACAGAGATGTCCCCCTCCGGGGATTTGACGATCCGGATCAGTTCCTTCTTAGGTTTGTGCTCCCTGCATCCGACGCACATTCTCAGCGGGATCTTCTTCGGCATTTCTTACTGTATTATCCTCTTTCAGTTCTCTTCTCCGTAATACCCGCTTTCAGGACGGATATCGATCTTGTATCCTGTGAGCTTGGCGGCAAGTCTTGCATTCTGTCCTCTGTTACCGATTGCCAGCGAGAGCTGATGATCGGGAACCGTGACTCTGCACATCTTTTCGTCTTTGTCCGTGATCTCCACGTTCACTACGTTTGCAGGAGAGAGTGATTCGGCAATGAACTTTGTGGGATCTTCGCTCCACAGTATGACGTCTATCTTCTCTCCGCCGAGTTCTTCAACGATATTCGCCACGCGCGCTCCGCGGGGTCCGATGCACGCTCCGCGGGGATCTACGTTCTCGTCTTTTGACCACACGGCGATCTTGGTGCGCTGTCCCGCTTCTCTGGCGATGCCCTTGACTTCCACCGTACCGTCGAAGATCTCTGGGACCTCATTCTCGAACAGCCTCTTCACGAGCCCGGGGTGAGTGCGGCTTATAAGTACTCTCGGTCCGCGCTCAGACACTTCAACATCCACGACATAAAGCTTTATGTGCTGTCCTTCGATGAGCACCTCGTCCGGCACCTGTTCATTCTTCGGCAGGATAGCTTCTGTTTTCCCGATCAGAACGACTGCGTTCCCTCTGACAGGATCCACCCTGTTGACCACGGCTGTCACGAGCTCTCCCTCTTTGCTCTGGAGCTCCTCAAAGACCTGATTGCGCTCAGCGTCACGTATACCCTGACGTATGACGTGCTTGGCGTTTACCGCTGCGATCCTCCCGAACTTCTTGACCTTAACGGGAACGTCGATGACCGATCCGATCCTTGCCCTTGAGCGGTATGTCTTGGCCTCTTCCAGAGTCATCTGGGTATTGGGATTCTCAACTTCTTCCACGACATCCTTGCGGATGTAGATCTTTAGTCCTTCCGTGTCCGGATTGATATCCACGAAGATATTATCTTCTCCGCCGTAATCTCTTCTGACGGCATGCACTATTGCCGCTCTTATCTTTTCAATGAGGCTCTCTTTTGTTACTCCTCTTTCCTTTGACAGCAGCTCAAGAGCATCAAAGAATTCACTGTTGGCACCCATCTGGTGTTCCCTCCTAAATATCGTTGTCATCGTCTGCCTTGACAAAGGCGACGTCAGATTTGTTAAAACTACGTGTCCCGTCTTCGGTCGCGACAGAGAACCTCTCCCGGTCACTTTCCGTCAGGATCCCCCTGTACTCCCTTACATGATCGGCGTCTTCCCTCACAAGCCTCACCGTCACCGGTTTGCCCGTCCACTGCCGGAACTGATCCTCCGTGCGGATCCTTCGTCCGAGTCCCGGAGAAGACACTTCAAAACTGTAGGGGGCTGATGTGAGATTCTCAGCATCGATCAGCGGATCCACTGCTCTGGACATCTTTTCGCAGTCCTGTATGCCGATGCCATCCGGTTTATCGATAGTGATCCTCATTATCATGTTCTGTCCTTCTTTTCCGTAGAACACATCCCAGACGGACAGTCCCAGTTCCTCTGCGACCGGGGCGGCGATCTCCATCACCCTCTCGGCAATGCTTTTCTTTTCAGCCATATGTTTCCCTTTTTCTGTTATACAAACGAAAGAGCGGGTCGCCCCACTCTTCCGTACTAACAATCATTCAACATTGATATATTAGCATCTTTTTCAGAAAATGCAATACCATTTTATGTCGTTATGTATATTATTGCTGTTCTTATACCATTTGTATATTCTTGAGGGTAAGACGCTGCGCTGAGTCTGCTCACGACAGCATCCATCATCACTCCTGACGGCCGGATTCCATATCGATCACTTTTCTGAACTGAGTTTCATAGAGCTGTCTGTATACTCCGTTCTTCTCCAGCAGCTCCTCATGGCCGCCTTCCTCAACTATCTTTCCGTCCGAAATGACGAGGATCCTGTCCGCCTGCAGTATAGTTGATAATCTGTGGGCGATAACTATTGAGGTCCGGCCTTTCATAAGGACATCGAGCGCCTTTTGTATGGAGCTCTCCGAGATGGAATCCAGCGACGAGGTCGCTTCGTCCAGTATAAGGATCTTTGGATCCTTCAGGACTACCCTCGCTATGGACAGTCTCTGTTTCTCTCCTCCGGACAGCTTCAGTCCTCTGTTTCCGACCTGGGTCTCATACCCGTCAGGCTGTGCCATTATGAAATCATGGATATTTGCCGTTCTGCACGCCTCTTCGAGCTCTTCCTGCGTAGCATCCGCCTTGGCGAACAGCAGGTTCTCCCTGATCGTTCCGTTGAACATGTATGCTTCCTGTGTTACAACGCCTATATTGGATCTCAGGTACGTGAGATCGATCATCCGCACATCGACTCCGTTTATTCTTACTACACCGCCTTTGACATCATACAGCCTGGGTAGAAGGTTCACTACCGTGGATTTTCCTGAGCCTGACGGACCGACGATCGCATACATCTTTCCAGACGGGACATGGAAGGAAAGATCCTCTATAAGCGGGATATCATCACTGTATCTGAATGCGACATGATCATACCTGATATCGGCGCCGGAGCTGAACGACGGTTTGACGGAATTCTCCCTGTTCTTGATCCCCGGCTCCATATCCAGATAGGAGAATATCCTTGTAAACAGTGCCATCGATCTCGTGAGATCCACTGAAACGTTCAGCAGCGACTCCACCGGTCTGTAAAGGCGGTTGATCATGCTGACGGTCGCAGTTATTGTTCCTACCGTCACGGCCGTATCATTCAGTCTGATGATCAGATACCCTCCCGCCAGATAGATCAGAAGAGGACCAAGGTTGGTGAATATCCCCATTATGACTCGGAACCAGCTGCCGGCACGCGATTCCTTCGTTGACAGCTCTATGACCTCTCTGTTCGCTTCCTCGAACTTCCTGTTTGTTGCTTCTTCTCTGGTAAAAAGCTTTATCAGAAGAGATCCCGAGACGGAAAGGGATTCATTTACTATCTCATTCAGTTCATCCGTTTTCTCCCGGGATTCAGAAAGCAGCTGCCAGCGGTTCCTGCCAGCGGATTTCGTGGGAAGGACCAGGAGCGGGATCACCAGTATCCCTACGACGGAGAGCTTTGCGTCGATGTTGAACAGTGCGACTATCGTAGTCACCACCGTGCAGATATTGGATATGATGTTTGTCAGGACCGAACTGATCACCGACGCGACTCCGGAGATGTCTGAATTCATCCTGGTTATTATGTCGCCCTGTTTCTCAGATGTAAAAAAGGAATGAGGCATCGTCTGCAGGTGACTGAACATCTCATTTTTCATGTCCAGCACTATCCTGTTTGAGACCCAGCTGTTTATATACGACTCCAGAACACCGACGACATTTGACATCGCCAGGGTGAATATGGCCAGGACGACCAGTTTTACTAGAAGCGCCAGATCCCTGCCGAGCAATGCCTCGTCTATGATCCGTGCCGTTATAAGCGACGGAAGAAGTCCAAGCACCGACGACAGGATGATGATGGCAAAAACCAAAAACAGCTGCAGCCAGTATGGTCTCAGGTAACTGAGTATTCTTTTTATGAGCTGCCCGTTTATCTTAGGGGCATTCTGTTTTTCTTCCTCTGTCAGGAACCCTCTGGGTCCGAAACCACGCAGCATCCGTCTTCACCGTACCTCTCTCAATTACAGAAAGAGCAGGAGCTATTCTGAACAGCTCCTGCTCTCTTACATTTTGAACCTTATTCCTGTACGGAGTATTTATCAGCCGAGTTCGGCGAAGTACTTGATCGTCCTTACCATCTGAGAGGTGTAGGAGTTCTCGTTGTCGTACCAGGAAACTACCTGTACCTGATAGGTATCGTCATCGATCTTGGCGACCATGGTCTGGGTGGCGTCGAAGAGGGAGCCGAAACGCATGCCGATGGTGTCGGAAGAGACGATCGGATCAGTGTTGTAGCCGAAGGATTCGCTCTGCTGAGCCTTCATTGCAGCATTGATGGAGTCAACAGTGACATCCTTGCCCTTTACGACTGCTACGAGGATGGTGGTGGAGCCGGTGACTGTCGGTACACGCTGAGCGGAGCCGATGAGCTTGCCGTTCAGTTCCGGGATAACAAGGCCGATGGCCTTGGCAGCGCCGGTGGAGTTAGGAACGATGTTGGCAGCGCCAGCGCGGGCACGTCTCATATCGCCCTTGCGGTGCGGTCCGTCGAGGATCATCTGATCGCCGGTGTAAGCATGAACTGTGGTCATGATACCGGACTGGATCGGATAAGCATCATTGAGGGCCTTGGTCATGGGAGCGAGGCAGTTGGTTGTGCAGGAAGCAGCGGAAATGATCGTGTCTTCCTTTGTGAGAATGTTCTCGTTTACGCCGAAAACGATTGTCGGGAGGTCATTGCCCGCAGGAGCGGAGATGACGACCTTCTTTGCGCCGGCGTTGATGTGTGCCTGGGACTTGTCCTTGGAGGTGTAGAAGCCAGTGCATTCGAGAACGACGTCAACATCGAGTTCGCCCCAGGGGCAGTTGTTGGCATCAGCCTCTTTGTAGATCCTGATCTTCTTGCCGTCGACAATGATCGAATCCTCTGTGCTTTCGACTGTGTGTGTGTTCTCGCCGAGCTTGCCGATGTACGGTCCCTGAGCGGTGTCGTACTTCAGAAGAGTCGCGAGCATTTCAGGGCTGGTCAGGTCGTTGATGGCAACGATCTCATAGCCCTCTGCACCGAACATCTGACGGAATGCCAGACGGCCGATACGTCCAAAACCGTTAATTGCAACTTTTACCATGGAATAATCCTCCGAATTATTTAATATCCATTTCTGAATATAAGTTATGAAAGACCACACTGATTTTATCAAAAGAGGGTTTTATATGCAAGTCCAAGTTAAACATGCGAACTTATGCTTTTCCCTTTTGTTTTCAGCAGTCAGACGAACCTGTAGATCCTGTCGAATGATGCCAGTGACCCCGCTGTCTCCTGCATTCTCAGATACAGCTCAGCGCATCCGAAACTGTCGCTTCCTGCCTGGTGCGCATCAAGCGGGATGCCAAGTTCGGCGCAGAGCGTTCCGAGTTTGTGATTGGGCATCGTTCTGCCGTATACGGATCTGGAAATGGTGAGAGTATCCGCATATTTTACCGGATGAAACTCAAGCTCATAGTGATCCAGCAGTCTTTTGAGAACGCCCAGATCAAATGTCGCATTGTGGGCCAGTATCACACTTTCTTCCATGATCTCCCTGATACCGTCCCAAACCTCAGGAAATGTCGGTTCATCCGCAACATCCCTGGGTCTGATCCCGTGAACTCTGATGCATCTCCAGTCAAAGTCCGTCTCCGGGTTGACCCTGATCTCAGTGGTCTGCACCACTCTGTTGTTCTCTATGACTGTGAGTCCCGCGGAACAGATCCTGTCGCCGCGTGAGTTCGGCGTCTCCACATCAAACGCCACCATCCTTCTCGGAGGTACCGGTCTGAGATGCTCCGGTGCCCCTGCGAGCAGTTCCTTAAGTTTTTCCTCTGTAAGATATATCAATCCGTTTACCCTTGTTTCTTTTGTACGGCTCTGAGATAGTCTTCATCCGATATATGCTCCAGAGGTTCACCTCTGGTGTCTTCTCCCGGAACATCTATGTTGAGGTGGGAGAACCAGGAATCCGGTGCGGCTCCGTGCCAGTGCTTTACATTGGCGGGGACATGAACTACCGTTCCCGGCGTCATCTCCACGGCATCTTTTCCCCACTCCTGATAAAAACCTCTTCCGCCGACACATATGAGCATCTGTCCGCCGCCGGAAGAAGCATGATGTATATGCCAGTTGTTCCTGCAGCCGGGCTCGAAGGTCACATTTGCCACCGTGACCTGTTCCGTGGATATATGCGCCAGATACACCTTTCCTGTGAACAGCGGATTCTCTCCTCCGGTTCCCACCGGGAAAATGATAGTCTTCTGATATTCCTCAAGCGTCATCTGCCGAGTCCTCCTGTAAGCCGGATCATGACATTATTATAATACTATTACTAACAGCTTATAAGACGCTTCGCTCAGCTCGTAAGGAAACTGCACCGTTCTTGCTTTTTTGACACTCTTGCATTACAATTTAAAAACCTGTGATGGAGAGTTGTCCGAGAGGTCGAAGGTGCAGCACTCGAAATGCTGTGTGCCCAAAAGGCACCTAGGGTTCGAATCCCTAACTCTCCGCCATACTGAAAGCCTTGTCCTTTCCCGGATAAGGCTTTTTCGTTTTATCCGGCAAA
>JAEEGL014286406.1_pt1 | contig 41984 bp, 38 predicted proteins | sample 9134231 | NCBI WGS metagenome assembly JAEEGL01 (sample SAMN16246548, study PRJNA631951) | gut metagenome | biome: gut microbiome; feature: rumen; material: fiber-attached | host: Bos | place: Iran: Karaj | collected 2018-10
AGAAGAGATGCAGATGATGCTACTCATTCACATCAATTCATGCCAATTGAAGGATTGTTAGTAGACAAGAATATTAGATTATCTGACTTAAAAGGAACATTTGATGTTCTAGCTAAAAAACTATTTGGTGAAGATTGTAAAACAAGATTTAGACCTTCATATTATCAATTTACTGAACCATCAGTAGAAACAGATATCTCTTGCTTTGTATGTAAAGGTAAAGGATGTCCACTATGTAAAAACACTGGTTGGATTACTGTAAGTGGTGCAGGTATGGTTCATCCAAACGTTTTAAGAGGTTGTGGCTATGATCCAAAAGAATGGTCAGGCTTTGCTTTCGGTTTTGGTGCTGAAAGACTAGCCATGCTTAAATATGGTATTAATGATATTAGAACATTCTATCAAACTGACTTAAGAGAGTCAGAAACATTCGATAGAAAGGATGTGTAATTATGATAAGTTTAAATTGGTGTAAAGATTACGTTGACATTGAAAATGAAGATTTACATGAACTAGCTGTCAAAATTACTAAAGCTGGTGTAAACGTAGAAAAAGTAATTGATTCACGTATTGAAAACTTAGTAATCGGTGAAGTAAAAGATTGCATAGATCATCCAGACAGTGATCATTTACACATCTGTCAAGTAGATATAGGTGAAAAAACAGTACAAATAGTTTGTGGAGCTCCTAATGTTCGTAAAGGCTTAAAAGTATTAGTAGCACTTCCTGGTTGCGTTTTACCTGAAGGAACAATTGAAGCAGGTAAAATTCGTGGCCAAGAATCAAATGGTATGATTTGTGCTTTATTCGAGTTAGGCTTAGAAGAAAAAAATGATGAAACATATGCTAAAGGTATTACTGAATTAGATACAGATTTACCTAATGGTACAGATGCTAATCTTTATTTAGGAACTGATGATACAGTATATGAATTAGATATTCATAAACATCGTAACAACGATTGTTACTATCATGTTGGTTTCGCTTATGAAATAGCATCTATTCTTTCTAAAAAAGTAACATTACCAGATGCATCATATAAAGAAGATAAAGATAGTATTGATAAATATGTATCATTAAGTGTCGATACTGATAAATGTCCATACTATACTGCTAAAATGGTAAAAGGTGTTGTTATTAAAGAATCACCTGAATTTATTAAAAAGAGACTTATCGCTGCAGGTATGAGACCAATCAATAATGTTGTCGATATTTCTAACTATGTAATGTTAGAATACGGTAATCCTCTTCATTTCTTTGATGCTGCTAAACTAGGAAAGAAAATCTTAGTAAGACAAGCTACAAAAGATGAACCAATAACAACATTAGATAATCAAGAAAGAGTATTACAAGAAAATGATATTGTTATAACAGATGGTAAGAAACCTGTATGTATAGCTGGTGTTATGGGTGGTTTAAATACTGATGTTGATGAAACAACAAAAGATATTGTTATAGAAGCAGCTATCTTTGATCCAGTAAGCATTCGTTATACATCATCACGTTTAGATTTAAAGAGTGAAGCATCTATTAGATATGGTAAAGGATTATCATATGAATACACTGATGCTGCTATGGATAGAGCATGTCATTTACTAGAAAAATATGCTGATGCTACAGTACTATCTGGTAAGTTAGTACATGATAAAGTAGATAAGACTCCAAAAGTAGTTGAATTCACTACTAAAGAAGTATCTACATTACTAGGATTAGAATTAAATGACAAAGATGTTGAAACAGAATTAGATCGTTTAATGTTCCCATATGAATTAAAGAAGGAAACATTTAAAGTAACTATTCCAACACGTCGTTTAGACATTGATCCAAACGTAAATGATATCGCTGAAGAAATAGGTCGTTTATATGGTTATGAAAACCTAGATTCAACATTACCAAACGTTCCAATTAGACGTGGTGAATATGTTGGTGACGTTAAAATAAGAAAAGAAATCTCTAGAAGATTAAGAGTATTAGGTTTAACTGAAACAAAGACATATACACTTACATCTCCAGAAATGGCTAAGACATTTAGATATGAAGAAAAAGAACAAATCTCATTACCTAACCCAATGAGTACTGATAAATCAATTATCAGAACAACTTTAATTCCTTCATTAATAAATGTTTATGAATATAATAAAGCTCGTAAAGTAGAAAACATTAATATCTATGAAATAGCTAAAACATATGATTCAGCATATACAGAAGATATTAAAGTTTCTATTCTTATGAAAGGAAACCATACTATCAATAACTGGCAACATACTACTACAAAATGTGATTTCTATGTCTTAAAAGGAATAATTGAAAATTTATTAGATTATCTAGGATTCAAAAATAGATATACATTTTTATCTAGTGAAGTACCAGAATTACATCCAGGTATGTCAGCTAAGATCTTATTAGATAGAGAAGAAATAGGTATTATAGGTCGTGTTCATCCATCATACAAGAAAGATGAAATCTATGTTTCTGAACTATCATTAACTAAACTATATGAAAAGACAATTAAACCTATAAAATATAAAGAAGCTTCTAAATATCCAGAAATAGAAAAAGATATGGCTTATGTAGTTGCTAAAGATGTTGAATCAGAAGTAATTAAGTCACAAATAAAAAAGAGTGGAGGAAGATTATTAGATAGCGTTGAAGTATTTGATATCTATGAAATGGATAATGAAAAATCTATTGCTTATAAACTAATCTTTAAAGACCCATCTCGTACACTTTCTGACGAAGAAGTAATGGAAGTATTTAACAAAATTATTTCTGAAGTAGAAAGCAAAACTGGAGCTAAACTAAGAAGTTAATATAAAGAGTACAAATTGTACTCTTTTTTTATGCAAAGATATTGACAAATTAATCTGTTTTTAATATAATGTTAATAACAGAAGAGTAATATGTCTAGTTTAAGTAAAAGGGAGGTATATATTATGAAAATAGGAGAAAAAAAAGATATAATAGATATTGAGGAAGCTTTATTTATTATCGATATGAACAATGGATTTTGCAACAAAGGTAATTTAGCTGATCCAACAATCAAAAAAATAGTACCAGCTATTAAGAAATTAATAGAAGCAGTAGTAAGAAAAGGTGAAGGCTTATTCTTCGTTAATGATGAACATACAGAAGAGAGTGTAGAGCTACTTAGATATCTTCATCACTGCATGGGAGATGAGGAATCTGAGACAATCGATGATTTAAAAGATTATGAACAATTTGCACATCGGGTATTTCACAAAAATTCACGAAACGCTATCTTTGCACCAGGTATGATGGAAACATTACTACAAATGAAAAACTTAAAAAGAGTTGTTGTAGTAGGTTGCTGTACAGACCTATGTGTTCAAAACTTTGTTTTAGCAATTCGTGACTTCTTCGATCAATTTAATATGAACGTCGATGTAATCGTTCCAAAAGATTGTGTTGAAACATATGACATCCCAGGAGTTCATGAACGTAATGACAAAAACGAGAGAACATTCTCAGTATTAGAAGATAATGGAATAAAGTTAGTTAAAACTATGAAAGAAGGAAATTAAAATGGAAAGAAACTACACAATGATGACTGACCTATACGAATTAACAATGGGTCAAGCCTACTTTAAACAAGGAAAGGAAAATGATATTGCAGTATTTGATATCTTCTTTAGAATAAATCCTTTTGAAAAAGGATATGGCGTAATGGGTGGACTTCATGAAATAATTAAATTCATTGAACAAGCACATTTTACAGATGAAGATATTGAATACCTAAGATCAAAGAATTTATTTGACGAAGAATTCTTAAAATATTTAAGAGCATTTAAATTCCATGGAAGTATTTATGCAGTACCAGATGGAACTCCAGTATTTGCTGGTGAACCAATCGTAACTGTTAAAGCTCCATTAATTGAAGCCCAAGTTATTGAAACAATTTTATTAAGTTATGTTAATGCTGGTATTTGTTATACTACAGCAGCAAAAAGAGTTACTGAAGCAGCTGGTGACATTCCTATAATGGAATTTGGTGCACGTCGTGCCCTAGGACCAGATACTGCAGTTATGGCTAGTACATACTCTATAATTGGTGGTTGCGTTGCAACATCAAATGTTCTAGCAGGTGAAGAAAATAACATTCCAATAAGTGGAACATTTGCTCACTCATTCGTAACATCATTTGATACTGAATATGATGCATTCGTTGCATATGCTGATACATATCCAGATAATTGTATTCTATTAGTAGATACATTTGATGTTCTAAAAAGTGGTGTACCAAATGCCATTAAAACAGCTCGTTATTTAAGAGAAAAAGGACATGAACTAAAAGGAATCAGAATTGATTCAGGTGACTTAGCTTACTTATCAAAAGAAGCTCACAAAATGTTCGTTAATGCTGGCTTCCCTGATGTTAAGATTTGTATTTCAAATGGCTTAAAAGAAAGAACAATCAGATCTTTAAGAGCACAAGGAGCTGTCATTCATTCAATTGGTTTAGGAGACAACATCGTTCTTCCTGATCAAGCACGTGTAGGTTGTGTATATAAACAAGTAGCACTTAAAGCTGGTAATGGTTACACTGCTAAAATTAAAGCAAGTAATGAAGCAGCTAAAGCTATTACACCAGGTTATAAAAAAGTATATCGTTTCTATGATAAAAATAGCGGATATGCTTTAGGAGACTTAATTGCATTATATGATGAAGATATTCCATTAAATGAATATACATTAATAGATCCATTAAATGAAAGTAACTTTACTATCGTAAATAACTATGATTTACGTGTTTTACAAGAAACAATCTTTGAAGATGGTAGATTAGTTTATCATGAACCAACTATCGAAGAAAAGAAAGCATATTGTAAAAAACAAATGGAAACTTTATATCCTGAAGTAAGAAGAGAAGAAAATCCACATGGCTACTATGTTGACTTATCAGTTAAACTATTAAATTTAAAGAAAGACTTATTAAAGAAAGCAAAAGGAACTAAAGTAGAATAATATGAGTATTGAAGAATCGAAAGATAAATATCGTGTTGTTGATAGAAAACTAATAAGTACATATAGAGATGGATACATAGGCAAAGAAGTTTACGAAGTAACATTAAATAATGGTAAAACAAGAAGAGTAGAAAGGATTACTAAAGCTGGTCGTGATGGCGATGCTGCCGTAATCGTTCCTATTACAGTAGATAATAAATTCGTCGTTATCGTCGAATCAAGACCAAATACAAAAGATACAGTTTGTTTAGAGTTCCCAGCTGGTATGGTTGATCCAGGAGAAACTCATGAACAAGCTGCAGCAAGAGAATTACTAGAAGAAACAGGTTATACTGCTGAAAAGCTAGTAGAACTAGAGTGGCACTACCAAGATCAAGGATGTAGTGGTGCCGTTGTTAAATCATTTGTTGCTATTAATTGTCAAAAGACAGGAGAACAACATTTAGATGGAACAGAAAACATAGATACCTTTGAACTAACTGAAGAAGAAGTTGATGATTTAGCTTTAAATAATGAAATAAAAGATTCAGGTAGTAAGATGGCTTATTATACATATAAACTTAAAAAGCAAAATAAGACACTATAAGAGATAATAATATAAATACGAATAAGTATAGCAAAAATAGATAAAAGTCTCTAAAAACGTCTGAAAACATATAAAGAGAGGATAATATAGTATGGAATTTAATGCAAAAGAACATACAGATAGAATAATTGACTTTATAAAAGATTATTATCAAAAAAATAATCTAGGGGGCGTAGTACTAGGTATTAGTGGAGGAAAAGATTCTGGTGTTGTAGCAGGCTTATTTGCTAAAGCCTTAGGACCAGAAAACGTAATTGGTGTAACAATGCCATGTCATAGTCATTCTACTGATGCTACAGATGCTAAACTAGTATCTGATAAATATGGTTTTAAATTAATAAACCTAGACCTAACAACAGTTTATGATCAATTTGAAGAAGAAGCTAAAAAAATAGATGACTTCGTTCAAAGTGAAGATAGTGAAATAAACTTAAAACCTAGATTAAGAATGGCAACAGTTTATTATCTAGCTCAAATGTATTCTAAACTAACTGGTAAAGGTTATTTAGTAGCAGGAACTGGTAATAAATGCGAAAGATATGTTGGTTACTTTACTAAAGGTGGCGATGGCGTTTGTGATATTAACGTTTTAGGTGACCTTACAGTAGAAGAAGTAATAAAAGTAGGAGAAGTAATAGGTGTTCCAGAACAGGTATTATATAAAACTCCTAGTGATGGTTTAAGTGGTAAATCAGATGAAGATAAATTAGGTGTTACATATGCTGATATAGCTAAAGTAATGAATGGTGAATCAGTACCAGAAGAAATAAAAGAAAAAATCGAAAGAAAACATCGTGCTAACCAACATAAATTCGAAACACCAATCTACTATAAATAGGTAATAATATGAGAATAGGTGTCTTTGTAGGTAGCTTTAATCCTGTTCATGAAGGACATATTAAAGTAGCAAATTATTTATTAGAACATGATTACGTAGATAAAGTACTTATCTTACCAACACCAAACTATTGGGATAAACAAGATTTAATTCCCGTAAGACATCGTTATAGAATGTTAAAGTTCTATGAAACAGATAAAATCATTATTGATAATAAACATAATAACTATCCATTTACTTATCAAGTATTAAGAAGTTTAAAAAAAGATTACAAAGATGATTTATATCTAATAATTGGTGCTGATAACATTGAAAGATTTAGTGAATGGCGTAATTATGAAGAAATCCAAGAAAATAAAATAATCGTTTTAAATAGAAACAACATTGATATAAATAAATATTTAAATAAGTATAAAAAGGAACAATTTATACCAATAACTGACTTTCCATTCATCGATGTCTCTTCTACAGAGATAAGAAATGGTAAGTATGAACATTTAAAACCAGAAGTTATAGATTATATTAAAAAACATAATCTATATAAATAATTAACAAAGAGGGGGTAGGAGTATAATGTTTGATTACAATGAAATAATTGAATTTATTAATCGTATAATAAATGCTCCAGAATTAGAAAAAGAAGATATTAAAAGAAATGTATCTAAGTATATTGAATACTTAGAACTAACACAAATGACAGATGATAAAACTCTAGCAAAACTAAAAAAAGTTATCAGCTGTCTAGGTGAATTATTAACTATTAAAAGAGCTATGGGACATGTTGATATAAGATCATTACTATCAGAACAACCTGATACACCAATGAAACTAGCTAAAAGACCAAAGAGTCCAAAACATTACAACCATTATTCGAGAGGTACTTCAAGTGGCTGTGGAGGAAGCGATGATTCTTACTCAGACAGTTGCGGAGGTTCATCTACTCGTACAAGTCGTTGCTAATGGAAACAATCAAATTATTTAATCAGGATTTGATAGTAAAAAATGAATTATGTAGCACCAATCCCTTAGAAACTGTTACAGGTCGTGCTAAATTAAGACTATATATTAAATTAACAGATAACTGTAATGCTAATTGTTTATTCTGTGCTAATGGAAATAGTTGTGATTATGGCAACTTAGATTTAAAAAAATTAGAATATGTAATAAGATACTTATTCTCACAAGATAGATTACAAGGTATCTCTATTACAGGAGGAGAACCATTACTAGAATGCAATAAACTATTTGAATTACTAAATCTAATCTATCAAATAGATCCAGATATTGAAATTCAAATATCTACTAATGGTATTAATCTTTTAAAGTTATTAGATTATCCAAATATCAATGCTTTAGAAAGTATCCATATCTCAAGACATCACTATGATGATGATGTAAACAATAGTATTTTTAGATCAAATAAAGTAGCTAGAGCACAAGATATAATTACTTTCCAAGAAGCACTAGAAGATAAAAAAATAGTTAATATAAATACATTAGTTATGAAAGACTACATATCTAACTTAGATGAAATAAAAAGAATGTTAGATCATGTAGGTGAATTAGGAGTATATAAAAATGGCTTTGTATCATTAATGAAATGTAATGCCTATGCAGAACAACAATTCATTAACTTTAACGATATTTTTAGCCATTTAGATGCATCTTTCTTTAAAGGACACCATTTCTATCATAGAGAGTATTGTGAATGCTTAGATGGTATCTATTTAACTAGATACAATAAACTAGTTGAATTCTATGCTCGTATGTTAAAGAATTGTGATTGTCCTTATACAACTCAACTAGTATATACATCTGATAACAGAGTAACTGCTGGTTTTGGTAAAAAATTATTATACAAATAGGTGATTATATGAAAACATTCAAAAAAATAATAGAATACTTAACAGAAAATAACATGACTATCTCTACAATGGAATCATGTACTGGAGGAGCAGTAGTAAATGCTATAACAAGTATTGAAGGTGCTTCAGAAGTATTAAAATATAGTGCTGTTACTTATTCTAATGAATTTAAAATAAAAATGGGTGTTGATAAAAATGTAATTGATAAATACTCAGTATATTCAATTGAAACAGCCCATGAAATGTCTAAAAAAATATCTGAATTTACTAATTCAGATATTGGTATAGGTATTACAGGCAAATTAAATAGAGCTGATCAAAATAATAACTATGGTAAAGATAATGAAGTATTTATAAGTATATATTATAAAAATAAACACTATGACACCAACATAATAGTTACCAAAGAAACAAGAGCTTTAAATAAAGAAGTAATTATTGAAACAATTATAGATAAATTGGAGGAACTATTATGGAAATAAAAAGAGTTAAATTATTTGTTAATGAGAATGAAAAATCTAGAAAAGTAGCTAATAAACTTAAAGAAGAACTCTTAAGTAATGGCTTTATTATAACAGATGAAGATTATGAACTAGCTATCTCTGTAGGTGGCGATGGTTCATTCTTACGTATGATAAAAGCTACTAAATTTAATAAAGATATTTATTATATAGGTGTTAATAGTGGAACACTTGGTTTCTTACAAGAAATCAATATTGAAGATACAGTTGATTTTGTCAAAAGATTAAAAGAAGATAATTATAAAATAGAAAAGATAAGTATCCAAGAAACTACTATTACAACAGACGATAATGTTTATACTTATAATAGTTTAAATGAAATAGTTGTAAGAAGTAGATACTTTAATACTTTAAAAATACCAGTATATATTGATGATGAATTATTAGAAAAATTCACTGGTGATGGTTTGTTGATTAGTACAAGTACAGGAAGTTCAGCATACAATACGAGTTTTGGTGGTAGTATAGTTTATAATACACTTAAAACTCTTATCATCACACCAATAGCTCCTATGAATAATAAAGTTTATAGTAGCTTAACAAATAGTATTATTATTCCAGATAATAAAATAATAAAACTATTACCATCAAAAGATTATTGTAATTTATTCTTTATGATTGATGGTGTTAACAGTGAAATAGATCACGTAAGAAAGATTGAAACTAAAGTAGGTAGTAAATCAATAAAGTGTTTAAGAATGACAGATTATCACTTTATTAAGATAATTAATGATAAACTATTAGGAAAGACAAGAGAGGGATAAAATGAATTATAGTAGTGAAGAAGAATTTTTAAAAAATTATGATCCAAACCAATACGATAGATTATCTCTTACCACTGATATCTTAGTTCTAAGTATCAGTGATGAAGAATCCTCCAACTATCGTAAAACTAGTAAGAAACACATGAGTGTTCTACTTGTAAAAAGAAAAGATTATCCATTTAAAGATATGTGGTGTCTTCCAGGAGGATTCGTACAAATAGATGAAGATTTAGAAGACAGTCCTAAAAGAATACTTGAAAAAGAAACTAATCTTCATAATATCTATCTTGAACAATTATACACATATGGTGAAGTTCATAGAGATCCAAGAATGCGTATCGTATCAACAAGCTATATTGCTTTGATAGATAAAAATAGATTAGATTACCAATTAAATGAAAATACTTCATGGTTTAATGTTAATTATGAAGAAGAAAACAATATCGTAACAGTTTATTTAGATAATGGTACTGATAAGTTACAATTTAAAATTAAAAAGACTTTAAAAGAAATGACAACAGACCGTTATAAATTTGATATCGCTGAAAACGATTCAATAGCATTTGATCATCCAAAAGTAATCTTAGCTGGTATTGAAAGATTAAAGAATAAAGTAGGATATACTGATATAGTATTTAATCTAATGCCTGAATACTTTGCTTTAGGTGATCTACAACAAGTATATGAAGTAATCTTAAATAAGAAATTATTAGATCCTGCTTTTAGAAGAATAATAGCAGATAAAGTAGAGAAGACAGATTTAATTAAAACCGGTGGTGGACACAGACCATCAGTATTATTCAAATATAAAAAACACAAATAAAAAAAGACTCATTCGAGTCTTTTTTATTTGTCTATTATCTTTGACCTGCTGTATAAGTTTGAGTAACTGTCTTAGTATTACCAGTAAATACCCAACCTTCTAGGTAAGAATATTTACTCCAAGTATATTGATATGAAGTATATGTTTGAGTATTTAATGTAGCATCAATATATTCGTCAGAAACTTTAATACATTTCTTATCTACTAGGTTATAACCTGATGGACAAGTGTATCCAGTTAATTCACCTTTAACAGTGATATGACATTTATCTCCAACTAATTTAGCACCAGCATCTTCACAATAATATGTTCCAGGTTCTTTAACTTCCTTAGCACATTTTGTGTTAGCTCCAGTACCTATAGCAGTATATCCAGCTGGACAAGTGTATGAATAGATAGGAGTCTTAGTTGCATCAATCTTCTTCTCACATTTATCTCCAACTAGAGCCCAACCATCTGGACAATACTTAACTTCTTCACCAGGTTTATGAGTAGCATCTTTAGTAATAGTACACTTAGTACCATTTAGAGTACCACCTTCTGGACAAGTATAAGCACCTTCACCAGGTTTTTCAGTTGCTGCATAAGTCTTAGTACATTCTTTACCATTTAATGTGAATCCACTTGGACAAGTATATTTAGTTGTCTTAGTAGCTTCAGTAGTAATAGTACACTTAGTACCGTTTAGAGTACCACCGTTTGGACAAGTATATTTTGTTGTTGCAGTAGCATCTCTAGTTTCAGTCTTGTTACACTTAGCACCACTTCTTGTATAACCAGATGGACAAGTATAAGATACAGTAGCATCTACAGTACTTGTAGCAGTACATTTAGATCCGCTTCTAGTATAACCAGATGGACAAGTATAACTTACAGTAGCATCTACAGTACTTGTAGCAGTACATTTAGATCCACTTCTTGAATATCCACTTGGACAAGTATAAGATACAGTAGCATCTACAGTAGATGTAGAATAACATGTGCTTCCGCTTCTTGTATATCCGCTTGGACAAGAATAATTTGTATTCTTAGTTCTTGTATAGTAAATATATTTATACCACATACCTTTGTTACCACAAGGAGCACCACAAGTAGCACCTGAAATAGCACCTTGTAATACTAACTTAGAAGTATCACCAGTATAAGATTTACCAGATGAAGTGTAGTATTGAGTACCAGCATTTACCCAGTTTCCGTAAGAATAACTTACAGTAGCACCAGTAGAAACTGTCTTAGTACATTTAGCACCACTTCTAGTATATCCTGATGGACAACTATAACTTGCAGTAGCATCTATAGTAGTAGTCTTAGTACACTTAGATCCACTTCTTGAGTATCCACTTGGACAAGTATAACTTGTAGTAGCATCTATAGTAGTAGTCTTAGTACACTTAGTACCACTTCTTGTATAACCACTTGGGCAAGTATAACTTGCAGTAGCATCTACAGTAGTAGTCTTAGTACATTTAGTACCATTTAATGTATATCCACTTGGACAACTATAAGTAGTAGATTTAGTTGCATCATAAACTTTATAACAACTTGTACCACTTCTTGTATATCCACTTGGACAAGTATAAGTTACTTCTTCAGTAGCTTTTTGTGTAATAACACAATTCTTACCACTTAATACACCACCGTTTGGACAAGTATAAGCTGTTTCACCAGGTTTATAAGTAGCAGTATATGTCTTAGTACACTTAGTTCCGTTTAATGTATATCCTTGAGGACAAGTATAAACATCATCACCAGGTTTAGTAGATGCATCTGTATATTTAACACAGTAAGCACCATTCTTAGTATAACCTTCAGGACAACTATATTCAGTTCCTGTTTGAGTCTTTATAGGATCAGCATATACAGTATGTGTACTACCATCATTGTATTTAGCATCCTTAATTATTTCTTTATCAGGAGCATATACAGGAGTTGCATCAATTGTAGCACCTGTAGTACGTCTATAACACTTAGTACCAGTTAATGTATATCCATCTGGACAAGTATAAACTGATTTAGTAGTATAAACTGCTTTTTTATGTTGATAGTATAATACAGTAGTTGTTTTGATTCCCATATCAGCATCTTTTACATTTGTATATTGAGAGTAATCATCATCATCTGGATCATTACTATTATTAGTGTTTCCACCAATACTATTATTTGATCCGTTATTTGAACCATTATTTGATCCATTATTGTTTGATCCATTATTAGATCCGTTATTATTAGAACCATTATTAGTTCCATTATTATTGTTATTAACTCCATCTTTAGTAGCTACTGAGTTAGAACTAACTCCGTTACCATTAGCAGTTAATGTTTCAAGAATGTAATCTTTTTCTTCTTTACCACAGTTTAATTCAACTTTTAATACATATTGATTTTCTGCAGTTTTTGTTACTTTAACACCACTTGAATTTTGATCACAAGCTTTTTTATTCTTATCTTTAAATGGAATAATCATCTTGTCATCAATCATTTGTTGTAATGTCATTGATGAAGATTCACCAACAGTAGAAGGTAATCTATCACCAACGTAGTATTTCTCAGCTGCTTCTTTCATAGTATTGATATTATTTGTATAAACATTATTATATAGTACTTCCATATCTGGTTTTGGAAATAACCATAATAGAAGTAGGATAAATAATACTAAAAGAATAATCTTTATAATAATGTCTTTCCAATTTATACCAACATTGTAAGTTACATTATGTTCTTCGTACATTTTTTAACCCTCCTTTATTATTTTCCGTGAGATAATGATTGTCCGTCAACATACATATAGTAATTATTTTTAGCTACGCCTTCGATATTACCTTGAACTCTTTGACCAAATGTTTGACCGTCAGGAATAACAGTAACGATTTCTGTACCAGCTAAAGATTCAGTTTGAGTATCTAAAGTATAGCATCCGTTATTTAACCATGCATCGATTTCATCATATGTTACGATATCAGGTTTAATGATAGGGTATCCGTTTTCGTCAACACCATCACTATTTAATTTATTATAAACTTCCCAAGTTTGAGAAACTTCATCTTCAATGTATTCAACACCGTTTTCATCAGTTTTCATAATTTGATAATGGTTAGCCATAATTAATTGCCATTCAGTTGTGAATAATAATGAAGCTGCCATATTGCCAAGAATTTCTTGACTATTGTAAGTATATTCTACACCTTCCCAAGTAATAGTAACGCTATTACCTTTCATAATATCGGCATATAATTGACCAATTTCTCTATAGATAGAAATTATTTCATCTTTATCTAATGAGTTATACATATCGAAACGTTTTTGTTCTAACCATTTCATTAATGGATAAGTTCCGTTTCTCTTATAACTTGTAAATGCGTCAGCAAATCCAAAATCAGTATGAGGTGTTTCTCTAATTAATTGATCAAAATCATGATTACCAGTAGCCATTACTATATGATATAAGTAATATTCTGTACCAGTTTCAGATGTTAATGGTGACATAAATAAATTCAATGCATCAAAATATAATAAGTCAATTTCTTCTAAAGATGCAGGTTTATATACACCATTAGTAAATTTAATTAAATTAAATATTTCTTCAGCAGTCCATTTAGCATTTGTTACTGGATTAGTAATATTTGCAGCAGCTAATTCTGCAGCTTTATTAGTAGCATATTCCATTACTAAAGCATCATCTTCAACATCATTAACTAATACTGTTTCAGATTGTTCAACTGTTTCAACTGTTTCTTCTTGAGTTTCCTCTTCAGTAGTTTCTTCAGTAGCTTCTTGAGTTTCTTCTTCAGTTTCAGTCTCAGTTTCAGTTTCAGTTTCAGCTTCAGTTTCAGCTTCAGTAAAATCTAAAGTTTCTTCTTCAGTAGATTCTTCTAAAGTTAATTCTGCTTCTGTTCCATTTTCATAAGTAGGAGCAGGAGTAGTTACTGTAGTAGTTGGAGCATCAGCTTTTTCCACTGAGCATCCACCTAGTGTAGCAGTAGCCATAACAGCAACTAAAACAGCAGCAGCAACTTTCTTACTTACACCAGCACCTCTTCTAGCTTTTAAACTAGCATCATATTCAGCCCTTTTTGTTGCGTCTGATAAAACACTATAAGCGGTCATTAATTCCCTTTCAGCTTCTAATAACTTAGCATAATCTGCAGTATTAGAACCAACTAAAGACTTTTGATCTCTTATTGCATTCATCATCATATTGTATCTACCATCTAAATTAGATAGATCAATACTTGAATAACTTCCATTATCGGCCTTTTTATAACGGAATAATTCGTAATAATTCATAATACAATTCCCCCTTCGAAAGTGATTCCTCTCAAATCACGGCTTATCTTATCACCAGACATAATAAAAGTCAACTTTATATCCATATATATAAGCCATTATTCAAATTTATCACCTGTTGTGCTTAAATTATATTACTAAAGGGTAAAAAGTGTCAAAAAATGCCTATATTTTTCAAGGAAAACTTTCTAAAAACATCAAAATATGATATAATTTGTCCACATACGGGGTAGACTGGCTTCGACAGGGTATGTTTGAATATGAATGCAAGTGGTGGAGCACCTAAACTCAAAAATTAAAACAAAATGACGAAACTGAATATAGTTTCGCTCCTAATGCTTTAGCATTCGCCTAATAATAGGTTGAGGAGCACTTTTATATACTTTTACCTATAGGGTAATATAAAGGTTTATATATATAGGGTATATTATTGTATTTCCTAAGTTACAATAATGAATACTTATTAGGATAGCTAAAGATTTATGGTACGTTATAGCCATTCCTTTAGTGAAATTAAAATCTAACTAAACTTGTAGATTTTGTATTACAAAGTATCTTGGACATGGGTTCAATTCCCATCTACTCCACCATGGATTATTACTAGGTATATACCTAGTTTTTTTATGCTATATTTGAAAAACAATTATCAATATGTTATAGTACGCTATTATGTTTAAGGGGGAATGTGTATGAGCAGCAAAATAAATATTAATACTTTAGACGCAATGGCAGACAGAGAACATCAAAGACACATTGCCACTATTAACAAAATAATGGGTAAAGCACTAGCTCTAAAACTAAGAGGAAAGATGAGTGCTTATGAATATAATCAACTAGCTGAAAGACTTAACTATAATGAATTACATAAAATAGAACAACAACAATACGTAGATAATGTCTTATATTATCGTTATGGCTTAATAGAATTATATTCTAAGGTTATAGATGCCTATAGTAAGTATAAAACAGGTTTTACTAAACAAGATTTTCCTGATTTAATACCAGAAATGGAAGAATTCTTTAGTTATATTGGTTGTTATAGGTTATATAAAAGAATAAAAGATAGAAGTATGATTATAAATTCACCACTTACTGCACTTAATATATGTATAAATACTGGTAAAACATCTTATATAGCTTTAAAAAAGCCATTTGTTAATCAACAAAAACCAAAATCTTTTACAATTGTTCATGAAATGGGACATGCTTATTATTACCATCTTATATCAGACTTTAATGAAAGCGTTTTTGCAAGACATATCAACAGTGAAATACCATCTCTTTTCTTTGAAAGATTGTATTTAGACTTTTTACGTAGAAATACTGATAATCAAGAATTAGTTCAAATCATTACTAAAAACTTTGAAACTCAATCTTTAAAATCAACTAAAGGTGCTAAACATACATTAGAAATGTTTGACGATCCAAAATCTAAACTTACTTTAACTGGAGCCAAAGTGACTTATACAGAAAAAGGTGAACAAAAAAATACCGATTTATATCAACAAACATATGCTATTGGTAACCTAGGAGCAACTAGATTGTTCTGTGATTATGAGCAAGATCCGGAATTATTTATCAGATATTTACCAGATTTTATAAAATCAATCCATACCTTGGATTTTGCTACAACATTACTTGAACATAGTGATATAGAACCACTTGAAAAGTGCTTAGAAAACAACTTAACTTTAAAACTTACTAGAAAAGATACTTAAGGTATCTTTTTTTTATTGACTATAATATCCATTTACCATAGAATAGCAACTCAAGAGGTGATATTGATGGCAAAACCTAAAATGCCATACATTCTTTTTTGGCCAGAAACTAATCTAGATATCATAGTTAAAAGTCTTCAATCAATGAAAAATGACCAATATAACTATTATTTTGATTTCTTAGGTCATAACTTAGAATCAGATACAGTTACATTAGAAGACGCTTATCTAGAAGTATATGGAATGAGTAGAGAAGAGTATAGAAAGAAACTAAAAGAAAGCTATGAAGCATATAAAAATCATTTAAGTGAACAATTTAGAATTCATAGAGAAGAAAATGAATTAAGAAAACAAAAAATTCATGATATAGCAAAGGGTGTAATACCTGAAGATAAAATGCCTATCTTTGAAGAAGCATATGAAATATTATGTATTAGACATCCTCTAAGTGAAACTATTCAATTAGAATTTGTCGAATTTATAAAATATCTTAATTCAAGTGAATTTTCTCTACAAGAAGCTCTAGCGAAATATAAAAGATTTATACCAAGATTAACAATATCTAATTACGATTTACTAAGATGCATTAAAGAATTATCAGTACATGGTAGTGAATTATACGATATCTTAGCAGATGAAGAAAGTGTTAAAAGAGTAAAAGAAACTATTCAAACTTATCAAATAGCACATAATTTAGATACTTTACCAGGGTTTAAACTACCAGAACCAACAGAGGATGAATTATTAACATCATATGATATAAAAAGAACTACATATGCTTTATTAGGATATTCATTAAGTCAAAATAAAGATCCAGAAGGAATGGGTCTTAAATAAGAACAGTCAAATGACTGTTTTTTTCTATCCAAAAGGTAAAGAAGATATTACAGGTTATTCATATGAACCATGGCATTTTAGATATGTTGGAAGCAAAGAAGTAGCTAAAGAAATAATGGACAATGATTTAACTTTAGAAGAATACTTAGAAAATAAAGACTCTTAAGAGTCTTTTTTTGTTATAATACGCTTGAGGAGTGAAATATATGAAAATATTCCTTATAAGACATGGTGAATCTAGACAAAATACTAAAGAAAACTATACTGAAGGATTGCCTGATCACAAAGTAAGATTAACAGAAAAAGGTTTAGCTGAAGCTAATGAAGCTGGTATCTTTTTAGTTAATTATATAAACGAACATAATATAGATTTATCTCATGCTAGATTATGGGTAAGTCCTTATACTAGAACAAGACAAACAGCTACTGAAATAAATAAACATCTTAGAATAAGAGATGTTAAAGAAGACATAACGCTTATTGAACAAAGATATGGTCTATTTAGTGATAAAGAAATAGAATTAATTAAACAGATGTATCCAAATGAGTTTGCTCATTATGATAATTATTATCAAAATGAAGGAAAGTTCTATGCTGTTTTACCACAAGGTGAAGCACCATTTGATGTAGCACTTCGTACTAAACAATTTATAGATACTATTTTTAGAGATGATAATGATCCTTTATTTGTTGTTTCTCATGGTACAACAATTAAAACATTTATCTTGAATTGGATGCATTACTCACCAGAATGGTTCGCTTACGATAAAACAATGGATAATTGTGCTATTAGATTAATTACTAGAGATGATAATACTAAACAAAGTACTGAAGAATATATCTATGGTGGACCAAAATTAACCCTAAAGAAAAAAGATTAGCTAAACTAATCTTTTTTTTATAATCTATCAATAAAACTATTTAATGAAATACCACCACTAACACGTATTCTTGGTAATTCCCATTTATCCATACCAGGTCTAACTTTACCCCAAGCAGTAGTAAATCCTAACTGTATACCAGCATCTCTTGTAATAGTTTTAACATTTTCATTAACATCACCAAAAGGATATGCAATAGCTTTATTATCACCAACTATTTCAATAGATACTTTTAAATCTTCAACACCAGCATCGTGATCTATGCATTGGAATAAACCACCGTGACCCATTCCACTACAACCACCTCTATGCATTTTAAATGTATGAGATTCATAATCAATACCAGGATTAGCTTTCATTAAATCTTGATTAGAATATTCTCCAATAACAAAACTAGTACCTCTAACTCCATATTTTTGTAATACAGGAGCAGCATATTTAAAGAATGATATATCACCATCATCAGCAGTTATAACAACACTCTTTTCAGGTAAATAAATCTTGCCATCAACATAATCAATCATTTCTTGCCAAGTAGGGAAGTAATAACCGGCATCTATTAAGTATTTAACTTGTTCTTCAAAAGCATGAATTTCTGTCCAGTTAGCATCTCTCATTGTTTCACCAGCAGTTTCATCATAGAAGAAATGATACATTAATACAGGCACACCACTACAATTAGTAGCAGGTCTTTCCATTACTTCAACAATTCTTTCTAAATAAGCTTTATTCTCACTAGAATCTTTAACTTCATATGTAACTTTATAAGTACCAGGTGTTGCAAAATCTATATTGTTAGTAACTACAACTTTATCTGTAATATCACCATCTATATTATCAGTAGCAGTATAACCTTTTTCTTCATATTGACCATTAACATATATTTTTAAATTATCAGCACCTTTTAATTCTAGTACTGGAACTTCACCATCAACAACTTTAACCGTTCTTTCAATACTTTTTTTCTTATATAAGAACTTCGTATTATAAGTAACTTTATAAGTACCCATTTTACTAGTATCTACATTAGATTCAGCTTTAACATCTTTAATCTTCCAAAATAGGAATTTAGCTTCAGCACCAGGATCCTTAAATTCTTCATTTATTTTAACTAGTAATTCCTTATCACCATTCATTTTAAGCTTTATATTACTAAAACAAAAAACTCCAGCACAACTAGCTAAAATTAAAAAAATTACAACTAAAATTATAATTAATTTCTTCTTCATCTAACCATCCCAATTCTATAAACATTATATTGAAATAATAAGAAAAAGTAAATAATCCAAAACTATTTTATTCTTAAAAAAATCATGTTAAAATAATACTGCTATGCCGATTTAGCACAGTTGGTAGTGCAACGCCCTCGTAACGCGTAGGTCACTGGTTCAAATCCGGTAATCGGCACCATAATAAAAAAAACTAACGTTTCGTTAGTTTTTTATTTGTCATTATTTTTCTTTCTTCCGCGTTTATTAGATACAACAACATCTATACCACTAAATATTGGTGCAAAGATAATAGCCCATAATAAACCGAAAACAATATCATCAAAAATAACCCATCCTAAAACAAATCCACAAGCAGCACCACCTAATAAAGCTATAGTTTTTTCTTTTTTACTCTTCTTAGGATCTAATTGAACAACTTTATCTTCTAAAGTGATTTTGTCATATTCTAATTCAGAAATATAATCTTTAGCCATATTTAAAATGTGTTCATCATATTTTTCACGAACATCATGAGCTACTTCATCAGTATAGACCGTTTTAACATGTTTTAAATGTTTTTCATCATTCTTATCCTCAACTTCGAACAAATAAAGACCTTTAATAATACCTTTCTTAACAATAGCAAAAACTCTTCCAGCTGAATTATTAACAATTTCTCTTGTTTTATCTTTTACTTTATCATCAACTTTCAATATTTCTTCAAATATCTCATCTTTCTTTGCTTTTGCTTTACCAACAGCTATAATATCATAACCATCAACATAACCAAGTGATTCTAATATTTTTCCCATTTCTTAATCTCTCCTATAATACAATTATATCATTACGTTTTTTTATATTAAACGATTTAAAAAACGTGGTTGACACTCGATTATACCTATAATTTTACTATTTTAATAGTTTATGATATAATTACATTGTACTTGAAGAAAGTACATATTATGCCGAGGTAGTTGTAACGTTAAAACGTACACTTTGTTTGTGTAAGATGGCTTGTTTAACTCAGTCTCTCGGCACCATTTGAATTATAAAGACCTACAAGGTCTTTTTTTATATACAAAATATTGTTTTTTTGTTTATTTTCCTTTATAAAAATGCTATAATTATTACAAGATAAGGAGCGATACTATGGAAGAGAATGTAAAAGTTCAAACTAAACAACAATGTTATATAGTTTCTCTTGATAATGGTATTCGTGCAGAAGAACCAGTTTCTATTAAAGTATTTAATAACTTTAGTGATGGTACTCAATTAGTTGAATTAAACAACTTAGTTTTTGGTGTGTATAAATCATATAGTTTAAATCCTAAGACTGTTTATTTAGACGATTACGATATCATTAAATCAGATATCGCTGAATTATTAGATATTGATCATGAAGTAACAAGAAGAATTGTTACTGATGAACGTAATATCGGTGTTTTCACTGAATTAAATTATAGTCAAAATATTGAAACAAGAATTTCTGGTACTAACATGCTTACTAGTTTAGTAGATGCTATTAATAAAGGCATTGTTACTGGTGATGAAGCATATATTGTCAGTGAAACACTTCGTATACCGTCTTCTTCAAAAGAAGATCCTATTAAGAATAAAAGTCATATTAGAGATATTGTATCTTTAGGTCTAACAGCTATGTTAGAAAAGATTAATCAAGAACGCGGATATGATATTAGTGAAAAAACTAGAAAAGCCTTAAGAAAAGGCTATATAAGAATGATATTATTCGACCTATTAATTGGTCGTAAATATAGAGGATTAGATTATTCTTTAATCATAGATATTGATAACAAGAATAAACCAAAATGGGAAAAGATAAGATTTGGACCAATATCAGTATCTAATTCAATAGATAAAGATGCTATTGTTGGTGATGATGGTTACTTTATTAATAATCACTATCTAAATAGAGAAGTACTATTACAAGTATTATTTGAATCATTCTATGATGAAATCAAAAAGATGACAGTAGCTCTTAACGATGCTATTAGATTATATGATGATGCAATTGTTAGAATAATATATAACAATACTGAAGTAGATAAAGGTAAAGAATTAGAAAAAGAAGTAATGAACAATCTAACAAATATTACTGAACAACAAAAAGAAAAAGAAGTTCAAATGAATGCTGAATCTAAGATTAATAAAGTAGAAAGAACAATGGCTACTCAATCAATTAATGTTAGAGTAACAGCTAAGTTAGATCTAATTCAAAAGAAATATCCTTTAAACCCTAAAGAACATCCAGAAATGATGAAGAGAAAACCAAAGGAAGAAAAAGAAGAAAAAGTAAAACTAGTAGTAGAAAAAGAAAAAGCTGCTAATGCTGGATTTACACATGCTATGATTATCATTCCTTTAGTAGCACTTATCTGCGGTATCGGTTTAGGAATAGCATATGTCTTACTAACAATGGGAAGTTTTTAAACTTCCTTTTTTATTGCATAAAAAAACAATTCATTATAAAATAAAAAGTGAAAAAGGACGTGAAAATATGACTAAAAAAATGACTAAAAAGACCTTAACTAGAAAAACTATTATTCAATTTTTAGTAATAATCCTTTTATTAGGTACTAATATTTTCACTTACTATAAATATAAAACAAAAAAGAATCCAGAATGTTCCTTATGTACTACGGAAATAGAAGATCAAGAAGGTAAATACAATAGCGATAAAAAGTATTATAAAGAAATTGATTTTAAAGAATTCAAAAAACTATATACAGGTAAAGAAATAGCAACTATTGCTATCACTGATAATTCATCATCAACATATGAAAAGTTTATTGAATATGTTAATAAAAAAGCTTACTATGAAAAAACAAATATTAATTTAATAGAAATAAGTAAATTATCTAAAAAGAATGAAATAGATTTCTTTGAATTAGATGAAAGATTCTCTAAATTAGATAGTGATTATATAATTATTGTCAAAGAAAATAAAGTTTTAGAAATAATTCAAGTATCAAGAGAGGATTTAAATATCTTAATTGAAATGTATAAATAAAAAGGAGAATAAAACATGGGAAAAGTATATGATCAAGTATTAATGTTTAAAGCAAAGTATCCACATACTATAACTTGGTTTAGATTACGTAAACATTGTAATATAGTAGAAAAACATATGAATCCAGATGAAGAACCACTATACACATTTGCTGGTCAAAAAGGTGGATCTCCTTTAGACATTTTTAATACATGTGTTATATGTTTAACAAATAAAAGATTAATCATCGGACAAGATGATATTATTGTCGGTTATAATCTAAACTCTATTACACCAGATTTATTTAATGATTTACAAGTTTATTCTGGTATTATCTGGGGTAAAATAACAATAGATACAGTAAAAGAAACAGTAGAAATATCTAACTTAGATAAAAGATCTCTAGCTGAAATAGAAACTTCAGTAACTAGTTTCATGATTGCTGAAAAGAAAAAATATCCAAAGTTTAGTAGATAAATAGAGGTATAACATGAAAAAGAAGTATAAATTAAAAAAAGGTGCAATTATCTTCTTTGTCATCATTGGTATAGTATTATTATCAATAATAATATTACTTTATAATGCCTTTAAAACTAGATCTTATACTTTAAACTATGACCTAAAAGACTTTAGTGTAAGTGAAAACTATGATAAGAAAAAAGGAATCTATTACTTCGAAATAGAGTATAACGGTGTAAAATACAATTTCATTTACAGTAAAAAATATGAAAAAGAACGTAAATTAATTGAAGACATCAAAAAGTATACACATGATGATTACACATGCTTAGTAATAAAAAGTGACTATGTTAAATCTAATCCATTATGTAGTAAAGATAAAACTGTAATAGATTATCATTTATTACCAGAAGATGTCTTCATCGAAATAAAGAGAGAAAACTATTCTAAAGAAATAAATACTAGCTATAAAAACTATGAAATAAAGAATATCGCAGGATCTATCCTAATATGGAATTATAAAGGCTTTGATATAGTATCAAAAGATAAAATGGCTTCTATAAAACTATTTAATAAAGATATCTACAATATTAAATTAGCAACTATTGTCAATGACTATTTATTTATTCCTGATTATAATCAAAGCTATAACTTTAATAAAGCTTACGTAATAGATTTAAAGAAATTTACTAAAAAAGAGTGGGAATTAGATGCCGATATTTCTTTTGATAGTTATATTTTAGGTACACATGAAGATTCTATCTTCTTAGTAGATAAAAAGAATAAAGTAGAATATGAATTAGTTCCATACAATAGAAAAATGCGTGTCGTCGGCACAAACTCTAAAAAAGGAATTATATATAATAATGATAAAGAAACAAAAATATCACTAACAAAACTAGCTAGTGATGAACAAACATTTACTAAAGATAAAATATTTAATTACCAAATAAAAGATAAAACTCTATATCTTAAATATGTCGATAGTAATATAAAAACAAAAGTATCAAATAATGAAGTAGATAAGATTATTTATACAAATGATGATGTTGTTTATTACTTAGTAAAAGACACTTTATATTTTTATAATTTAGGTTATGGAGAAGTCGAATTAATAACATATCCAGAATGGGAATTTAACAACGATAACGTTATCTTTATCCACTAAAAGTAAATATTTATATTTACTTTTTTTATGTTATAATTATTTATAGAATAGGAGGGATATAATGATTATTAGAAAACCATATGGATTCCTTATAAAACACTATAAAATAATTAATTTTCTATTATTAATCCCTATGTTTTATATAGCTCTAAAATTTGGCGACATAGCTACTTTCTTTAGAGATTATATTTCTTCTAAATATTCAACTCCAGAAACAATTATAGCTGGAAAATATATAACTGTATTAACATATCTCGTCTTAATATTATTAATAACATATAACTTGTTATTATACATATTGATGAAGTCAAAGAAAAAACAAACATATGACTATGTTGCAGGTACTATTTATTATATTGTATTATTAGTACTAACATTATTCTTCTATAATACAATGAAAGCAATAGAGTTAAGAACAGCATCAGATGCTTTAGCATTGATGGCAAGAGATATATCAACTATTGCAGTTTTACCAAGTTATGTCTTATTGTTTTTAACTATTTTAAAAGGTATCGGTTTTAACATTAAAACCTTCCGTTTAGATAATAATATTGATCTTCAAATAACAGAAGACGATGAAGCAGAATTCGAACTTAAGATAGGCAATGATGGTTATGCTACTAAAAGAACTATCGTCCATGCCATAAGAGAATTAAAGTATTACATACTTGAAAATAAATTTGTCTTTACTTGTATAGCACTAGTATTCTTAGTAACTATTGGTACATCTTTATATATGAATTTTGGTGTTTACAATCGTAAATATAATATAAATCAAAACTTTGCTTTAGATTCATTTGTCTTTAATGTTAAAAAAAGTTATATAACAGATGTTGATTATAGTGGACGAAAAATAGATGACGGCTATTACTTAGTCGTTCAAATAAACATTGTTAATAATGGTAAAAAAGAACAAAAACTATATGAAGATAATTTTAGAGTCTTCTCAGGTAAGAAAACATTCTTACCATCATTTGATAGAAGTGCTAGATTTATTGATTTAGCAAACAATTATCAAGGAGATCCATTATTTCCAAATCAACAAGAAACATATGTTTTCGCTTATAAAATAAAGAAAGAAGATATAAAAAGTTCTTATCAAATAAAAGTATTAAGTAATCTTCAAGTTAAAAATGGTCAATTAATCCCAACTTATAGAATAGTTAAAATAAATCCAATTAATATTGTTAAACATGAAGATTTAGATTCTGTAAAAATGGGAACAGAAATAACTCTAAAGAATACTACTTTAGGTGAAACTAAATATCAATTAAAAGATATAAAATTTGTTAAAACATATACATGGAAAACAGTTAGAAATGGTGTTGAAATAACTGATGTTATTACAGCTAAAGAAGGTAAACTTCTAGCTGTTGTAACAGATAATATCAAATATGATAAAAATACTTCGTATTATAAGAATTCAGAGCACTCATTCTATAGTGACTTTGCTACTTTAACATTCAATTATACTGTTAATGGTGTTAATAAAGATTTTACTAGTTCATTTGTTGATGTGACACCTCCTGGTTCTAAAGATGTTAAAGTATATGAAGTTAATTCTTTAGCAGCTAAAGGAACAAATAGAAAAATAGTATTAAATATTAGAAATAAAACAATTACAATTCTAATACCAGATTCATAAAATACTATTTGACTTTTATAATTAAGTGATATAAAATTAAAACATGCCGAAAGGTATGTTTTCTTGGGGCTTTAGCCAAGCGGTAAGGCAAGGGACTGCAACTCCCTGAGCACCGGTTCGAATCCGGTAGGCCCCTCCAATAAAAAATACTCGGAATTATCCGAGTTTTTTAATGCTTTAATATAGCAACATTAAATAAAAAAGTTGATTTATACATAAATACATATATAATTAAAATAGAGAAGAAATAGAATTGGAAGTGTAGATTATGAAGAAATATATTTTATTATTATTCATGGTATTTATGCCATTTATAGTAAATGCAGAAAGTTGTGATGCAGGTAATATTTCAGTAAAATCAATATCAGTTAAAGATAAATCAGATAACGTAGTAGAATTAGAAGAAGCAACAGCTGATGGCAATAGTATTAATCTTAATCTATCTATGTCTGAAGTTGGAGATTCTATTGAATACAAAGTAACGGCTAAGAACAATTCAAACGATGATTATGAATTAGGTGATAAAAGTTTTAATCTAAATTCAGATTACATAAATTATTCTATTTCATCAGATGATAATTCAAATGTAGTTAAAGCTAAATCTAGTAAGATTATAAATTTAAAAGTTGAATATGAAAACGAAGTACCAGAAGAAGCATATGAAGAAGGCACTTTCAATGATAATAAAACAATGACATTAAGCTTGGTTAACAGCGTTTCAACAATAAATCCCAAAACAGGAGTACAATCATATATATTAATCTCAATAATTATCCTAGTTATTAGTACAGTATTATATGTAGTATTAAAGAAAAAGAAATGCGCAAAATATGTGGCATTATTATTAGGTGCTACAGCTATTATCCCAATAAGTGTTTATGCTTTATGCAAATATGAAATAAAAGTGGATAGTAAAGTAAAAATAATTGATAATTCCACTTTAATATATTGGGCTTTGCAAGATAATGACAATGATACGATTAATGAAACTCTAGTCTTCTCTGGGCATCCACTAGAAGGTAACTATAAAGGCTCTTTTAAAGATAACAAGAATTTTGGAAATAGTAGTACACCTTGGACAAATGTTTCGAAATATGAAGATTATTATACGGATAATAATTTAAGTTATAAAGTTTCTCATGTATACTTTGAAGAAAAAATCTATCCTAAAAACACGGTTAGATGGTTTTATGGAGTTGGTTCCAAAGCCAATACTTTAGTAATTGATGTAAATAATTTAGACGTATCAAATGTAACAGATATGAATCACATGTTCATAGCTGCTGGTGAAGGATCATCAAACTTTTCAATAATTGGTATGAACAATTGGGATACTTCTAAAGTTACAAACATGGCTGGTATGTTTCAATTGGCTGGAAATACAGCAACTACATGGAGTATTGGTGATTTAAGTGAATGGAATGTATCAAACGTAACAGATATGAATTATATGTTTACTCAAGCTGGAACTGCAGCAACTACATGGAGTATTGGCGATTTAAGTGAATGGGACGTATCAAGCGTTAAAGATATGGGTGGAATGTTTTACACTACGGCGTATTATACAACGAGTACATGGGACATCGGTAATTTAGATAATTGGAATGTTTCAAATGTAACCAACATGCAAGGCTTATTCTCCCTTGCTGGTCGTAATGCAACTACATGGAATGTTGGAAATTTAAGCGAATGGGATACATCAAATGTAACTAATATGAAATGGTTGTTTAATGGTTCTGGGTACAATGCTTCAAACTTTAGTTTAGACATAAGTAATTGGGATACATCAAACGTAACAGAGATGCATCAGATGTTTAATGAAACCGGAAAAAATGCTACTACTTGGTCTGTTAAAATACCTAAGACAAATGGTAATGGTATAAGTAATACAACTAGCAAGATATATGGAAGTACTACATCGGTATATGAAGAAGTATCTTCTTCTAAACCAGGTAGAACATTCACTGTGGCAGATTAAAAACTCGGAATTATCCGAGTTTTTTTATGTTATAATACACTTGTGATTAATATGAAAAAAGTAAGTAGAATATTTTATACAATTATTGCCTTTATTCTTGTTATTCTATTTGGTTATCTTTCTTTAAACGAAAGTTATAGTAAAGAACATCCGGTTATATCTACTGACTTAATAGTTGAATTTATTGATGTAGGGCAGGGTGATTGTATTTTTATCAGTTCTAATAATCATCATATGTTAATTGATGGAGGTAATAATGCTGATGGTAAGAAGATTACTACTTATCTAGAAGATAAAGGCGTTAAAGAATTAGATTATGTTGTATCTACTCATCCTCATGAAGATCATATAGGTGGCTTAGATAATGTCTTAAAAGCAATACCAACTAAAAAAGTTTTAATGCCAGATATTATTACTACAACAAGAACTTTTGAAGAAGTAATTGATGTAATAGAGCAAAAAGAAATACCTTTAGTAGTTCCTAAAATAGGAGATAAATACAAACTAGGTGATTCGCTAATCGAAGTAATCTACATAAATAATAATGAAGAAGACTTAAATGAATCATCTATTGTATTAAAACTAACTTATAAAGACGTATCATTCTTATTCACAGCAGATTCTACTTCTGAAAGTGAGAAAAAGTATTTAGATAAAGATATTGATGTTGATGTTTTAAAAGTCGCTCATCATGGTTCTAAATATAGTACTAGTGATGAATTCTTAGATAGAGCAACACCTGAATTTGCTATCATATCACTAGCTACTGAAAATGATTATTACTATCCACATATTGCAACAATCAATCGTTTAAAAAATCATGGTGCTAAAATCTATCAAACTAATGAATTAGGAACTATCATCGTTGAAAGTGATGGAACTAATATTAATATTACTCATAAGAAAACAAATACTAATGGTTAGGTGATTATATGAAATATGTAGTAGATCGTATCGAAGAAGATAAAGTAGTATTAGAAAATCTATCTAATAAAGAACAAAAGATAATTTCTCTAACAGATTTAAATTTTAAAGTTAGAGAAGGTAATATCATATCTTTTGAAGATAATAAATATATCTTAGATTTAAATACAGAAAAAATGAGAAGAGAAAAATTACGCAATCGTTTTAATAAACTAAAAAAAAGAGACTATTAAGTCTCTTTTAATTTATTCTGCTCTTTCTAGATAATGCAATTTTACTATTAGTAAATGATACAGCTGTATGACAATAATCACATCTACCTTCTTTATTTGGTTTAATAGTAGCTCCACACTTAGGACACTTATATAAACCTGATGCTAGTTTTTTATTAACCACAAATAACATCTCATAAATATTATGTACTTTTATTTGTTTATAACCTCTAGTTACTAAACCACTTTCTGTATTAATTACATAGTCATAAAATCTAGTGTCAAAAATACCAGTTATATATACAAAATCACTAGTTTCAACAATCTTTGTTATCTTAGCATTTTCCAAAGACCAATCGCTCATTATGTTTTGACCTTTTTTAACTTTAAGCATTTCTAACTGACCTATATACGTTGTTGCTAAATCATTAGAACATAATTCTTTTAATTTGTCATAATCGAAATTCATCCAAGCAATTTGAACATCTTTATAAATACCAAATAACTTGTTCTTTAATGATTCTAAACTTTCACCAGGAAGATATTTTTGTACTTCTTCTTCACTAATATCATTTTGCATAAGTTGATTATATCTTTCAAATTCTTTTCCATATTCTTGATATTTTAATTGTCTATTCTTATATTTGTGATTATGTGAGAAAAGACCTACAATAAAATCTATAAAAAAACAAAAACTGAAGTATATAATAAATATGAAAACTATAACAAAAAAATCACCGATCATAGTACTTAAATCATTACTACCACTATAGCCGCCTGAAGAACCACCGCTACTCCAAGTAGAGCTGCTGCTACTCGAAGATCCTCCGCTAGACCAAGAAGAACTACTGCTACTCCAAGATGATCCTCCAAAAGAAGAACCACCAAAGGATGATCCACCGTAGTCACTATCCCATCCAGAATCAGCTCTAACCATAATAGTAGAGTGTAGTGGTATAGCTATAGCTGCAAATAATATAAGTATTTTTAAAACCACTTTTATATTCTTCATATTATCAACTCTATTAAGAGTATAACATAAAAAAAAGAGACGATTAAGTCTCTTTTAATTTATTCTGCTCTTTCTAGATAATGTGATTTTACTATTAGTAAATGCTAATGCTGTACGACAATATTCACATTTACCTTCTTTATTTGGCTTAATAGTTGCTCCACACTTAGGACACTTATATGAACCAGTAGCAACCTTCTTATTAACAACAAATAACATTTCATATACATTATGTACTTTTATTTGTTTATAACCTCTTGTTACTAAACCATTTTCAGTATTAATAACATAATCATAGAATCTTGTATCAATAATAGCTGTAACATAAACAAAGTCACTAGCTTCTACAATCTTTGTTATTTTTGCACCTTCCAAAGACCAATCGCTCATTATGTTTTGACCTTTTTTAACTTTTAACATCTCTAACTGACTTATATATGTTGTAGCTAAATCATTAGAACATAATTCTTTTAATTTATCATATTCAAAATTCATCCAAGCAATTTGAACATCTTTATAAATGCCAAACAACTTGTTTTTTAAAGAATCTAAATTCTCACCAGGAAGATATTTTTGTAATTCTTCTTCACTAACATCATTATATAAAGATAGTTGATTATAATTAGCATACTTTTCAACAAATTCTTGATATTTAGCTGTATTGTTTTTTAAGTTATCTTTAGAATTTAATACCTTAACAATAAAGTACATATAAATAACAACAAATACAATAAATATTATCCATCCCTCTGGAGAAGAAGTAGAAGAACTTGAACTGCTACTACCATAAGAACCACCCCAGGAAGAACTACTACTTGACCATGAACTTCCGCTACTCCAAGATGACCCTCCAAAAGAAGAACCACCAAAGGATGATCCACCGTAGTCGCTATCCCAACCAGAGTCAGCTCTAACCATATGGATAGAGTGTAGTGGAATAGCTATAGCAGCAAATAATATCAATATTTTTAAAACCACTTTTGTATTCTTCATATTATCAACTCTAAAAAAATTATAACATATAACAAATAAAAAAAGGAATTAATAAAATTCCTTTATACACTTTATTTATTAAAACCAATTATATCTTCTAAATACCAATCATGATCTTCTTGATCATAAACAGAATGACAATACTCACATATACCAGTATTATTTGGATTTAGTGAAGCACCACAATTAGGACATGTCTTAACATATACTTGTTCTTTAGCATGTTTATATTTTTTAAAAACCATTGTCATTGGATGAATAACTCTTGTATGATTATCACCTTTAACAACAATACCAGATGCTTTATTAATTAAATAATCCATATATAGTAGATTCATATCAACATAGATATATACTGCTTCATTATCTACTTCTATCTTATTAATTCTAGATTTTCTTATATTGAATTCATCAAACATTTGAATATTACCATTTTTATCTGCTTCTTGAACTAATTTTTCACCGATTGCATAAACCTTATCAGATACAAAATGATCTATTTTTTTCATTTCATTTAAAGTAATACTATTAAAAAATTTAATTACTATATTATTAATCTTTGCTATAAAAGTATCTACATCAAAATCTTTATCGTAATTGTTGATATAATCTTCTACTATCATTCTAATCACATCCTTCATTAATTATACCATAAAAAAAGAAGCATCAGCTTCTTATAAAATACTTTGTTCTTTAAAACCAACTTTTTCTTTTACTATATATACAGGTCTATCTTTTACTTCTGTTGTAATTCTAGCTATGTATTCTCCTAGTAAACCAATTGTAATAAATAGTAAACCGCTCATAAATAGTACTAATAGTATTAAGAAATAAACTGCAGACCATTCTATACTACCAGTAGCTAATTGAGCTATTAATACTATTAAATAAATAAAGAATGCTAATAGAGATAAAACTCCAAATTTAAAAGCAAATTTTAATGGTTTAGCACTAAATGCATAGATACCTTCAAAGGCATAAGCAAAACTATTTTTAAAATTAAATGATGATTTACCACTTGTTCTAGGTTCTACTTCATAAGGTAGATATTTTACATTGAATCCTATCCAAGCAAATATACCTTTTGTAAATCTGTTCTTTTCAGTTAAGTTAACTATAGCATCTCTAACATTAGTTCTAAACATTCTAAAATCAGAAGCAGCATCTTCAAAATGAACATCAGTTAATCTGTTCATTAAACCATAGAAACCTTTCTTGAAGAACTTCATTAAACCACTATCAGTCTTTCTATCTTTTTGAACCATAGCAACTTCATCAATCTCATCATCGTTGTCTAGTACTTCCATCATTTCAAGTAAATACTTAGGGTTTTGTTGTAAATCTCCATCAAGTATACATGTATACTTTCCACTAGCATGTGTTAAACCAGCATACATTGCAGCTTCTTTTTTAAAGTTTCTTGAAAAAGAGATATATTTAACATGTAATACATCATCATTATGTAATTTTCTTAGGTTTTTAAGAGTATCATCAGTTGATCCATCATCAACATAAATAATTTCATATTTAACTTTATCTAGAACGCCACTTATTTTTTCATATAAGCCTTTAACGTTCTCCTCTTCATTTTTACAAGGAATAATAATACTTAATTTCATATTGCACCTCGAACACATTATACCACAAATGAATAATAGGGAAATAAAAATAATAACTTGATAAAGAATCATAATTTTATTATAATTAAATATAATAAAGGGTGATAGGCATGGATAAAAAGTGGATGATACTATTCAGTGTTTTTTCAGTATGTACTTTAATCATATCTGCTATTTCATGTTCCCTAATTATACTTAATGAACGTAATCATACAAAGATTAATAGTGAAACTATTCTTGCTGAAAAGAAAGAATATAAAAGCACTACAGTTATTTATAATCAGAATAATTCTTTGAAATTATCTGAACTAAATCCAGGTGACTTTAGAAGTTACTCTTTTGAAGTGCTTAATAATAATTCAAATACTATTCATTACAGTATTGTATGGCAAAATGTTACAAGTAACTGGAATACAGTAACAGAAGGCTATTCAAATACTCACCCTGAGGAATTTGTTTATTCTATTTCATGTAGTGATGGCAGTAGAATCGATAATCAAAAAATGCCATATACAGGTGAAGAAAAAGTAATAGTAAAAGACTTAGAACTAAGAACAAACACTTCTAATTCTTGTACTTTAAACATAAATTTTCTACATAAAGATACCGATCAATCATACAATCTAAATAAATCATTTAGTGGTACTTTTCAAGTGGTAGTGGATAAGTAAGGAAGTGACATCATGAAGAACAAAAACGAAGAATTCAAAGATGAATTATCTTTCCAATACAGTCTACTTATTAATGCAGAAAGAAAAGAACAAAGAAAAAGAACCCTTATCATCCTTATAATTTTTTCTTTTACTTTGATTGCTGCTTTAGTAAGTACATTCTTCTCATATAAAGCCTACAAGAGTACAAAAGGCATTCTATCTGAGAACAAAGTAGATAATTCAACTTACTATCAAACTCTTGGTGTAATTTATCAAAATGGCCAAAAAATAGACATGGAAGGTCTTTATAATGGCTATGAATTACCAACACCAGTAGTTATTACAATTACTAATGATGGTGATACTAAAATTACTTACAAGATGTCTATTGATAGTATTCTAACTAATCTTGCATCTAATAATAATTTATTCTTTACTGTCACTAAGAACAACGAGACATCATCTCCTAAGATCTTACCAGTAAAGGATGATGACTTATATACTGAATTAGTCATCTCTCCAAAAGAAACTGCTTCTTATATAATAAGTGCTTATTATAATGGCATTGTACCGGAAGGAGAATACATGTACTATCAAGGACGTATTAGTGTAACACAAACTAATTCCAATAGTACTTTACTACAATAATTACAATAGAATAGAGGTGAACTCATGGGTAAGCCAAAAGCTTCTAAAAACACTTTTGATAAACTATTCGGATTACTAATTGATATAGTAATCGTTTTTGTGTGTTTAATAGCAGCTTTCTTACTATATTACATAATATCTGCCCAAGTTCATTCTAAAGATCCTAGTTATCGTCCTAACATTGGTATTTATACTATTGTAAGTCCAAGTATGGATCCGGTAATTAAAGTATATGATGTAGTAGTAAATAAAAAGGTTACAAAGCCAGAACAAATTCAAGTTGGAGATATTATCACTTATATATCTACAAATGCTTCATCAGAAGGAATGACTATCACTCACCGTGTAATAGAGATAAATAAAACTGATGATAATGTCTATGAGTTCCGTACTCAAGGTGATAATAACAGTGAACCAGATAATATCTACGTAACATTTGATAATGTTCTAGGTAAAGAAATAATGATAATTCCTAAATTAGGTAGATTACAATTCTTATTAGCTAATAAAAAAGGCTGGCTATTCTTATTATTAATACCAGTATTAATATATATCTTTGTTGATATCTATAAACTTATCAACTTACTTGGTTTAAATAAGAAAGTAGAACAAGTAATTGCCGTAGATAATCCAGAAGAAACAGAGATTAAAAAGAAAAAAGAAGAAGCTCGAAAAGCTGTTATAAAACGTGAATTAAATCTATCTGAACCAAAGATAGAATTTGTTGATGAATATCAAAAGAGTAATAAAGAACCAGTAGGTTTCTTAGATGCTTATAATGAAACAACATTTAGTATTGGTGAAATAAAAGAAACAAAGATTGAACTAAAGGTTGAAGAACCTGAACCAGAACCAGTTAAGAATATAGCTGTTATTGCAACAGAAAATGCCATTGTATCACCATTAATCGTTAATGAGATAACAATGAAATCTGTTGAAGAACCAACTGATGAAATAGAAGTAGAAGATATACCAGAACCAGTAGAAATCGAGGTTGAAGATATCCCAGAAGAAACTTTTGAGGAAATTCCAGAAACGCCTATTACCAAGGAAATCCCAACAGTTGTCAGTCCGGATTATGAAGTCTTAGATACTGATGAACTATCATCTACTATAAAAAAATATACTGATAAGATTAATGAGTTAAATAATCAAATAGCAGCTCTAGATAAATTACATCGTGAAGAAAGTGAACGTATAGCTAAAGCTGAAGAAGAAACTCGTAAGAAGATTGAAGAAGAAGAAAAACAAAAAGCAGCTGAAGCAAAGGTTAGAGAACTAGAACGTTCACTACAAGAAGAATTAGATAACTACATTGAAGAAGACAATTACTTACAAGGTTCAAGAATCAAAGTAGTAAAACAAGAACCAGCTAAGAAAGCACCAAAGAAAGAAAATCAAACTAAAAAACCAATTGAAAAAATTGAACTTAAATCAGCTTCTTTATATAAGAAGGATAGTGGCATAAAGAAAATGGCTCGTCCAAAAGGCGAAGATATTAAAACTTTAAATCAAGACATTAACCCAGTTAAGAAGACAACTCCTGCTACGAAGACTACTCCTGCTACAAAGAAGACTGAAACTAAAAAGAAATTAAATTTAAAACCAAACAGTATTAAAAAGATAAATAGAACTACTAAAAAATCACCAGCTAATAATCGCAAAAAAGTAGTTGCAACAACAAAAGGAAAGAAAGTAACTCAACCAAAGAAAAGAGAAAAATTTATCAGAATTGTTAAAAGAAAATAAAAGTCGCTATGACTTTTATTTTTTGGCTTATCTATAGTAATACTTGTTTACTTTTACATATCAATTTGATATAATTTATTCATAATAAGAGAGGTGTGGCAATGTGATGACAAAAGGTAACACTAGAGATAAAGAAGAACTATTAAAACTTCTTTATAATCTTAAAAGTACAGACAGTTGCATACTAAAAAAGATAGAATCAGATAAAGCTGAATTAGAAGAAAAAAGGGAAAATGTAGAACAACAAAAATTACAAGCCAATGAAACATATTTATCATTAAAGAAAGATGAAGAATGTGCTTTACTTGGTATTGAATATGCTGAAGATTTTTTTAATGTTTATGAAGAAAATGAAGTATTAAGACATTATTTCAAATTATTAAACGTTGACTTTGATCCACAAGCTGCTAAAGATGCAGTTAATGAAGAAAAGAAGAGTAAAACATTATCAAAAAGTTTAGCAAACAAACTTAATGAAGAAGCAAACCTAATCGATAAATTAAGTGCTGAAAATGCTGATTTAGATATAAAGATTTCTGAAGCAGCAGAAAACTTAAGTGATTATGAACATACTAGAGCAGGTGTTGAATCATTAGTTAACGATGTTTTAAGTGGTAACAATTCTTATAACAGAGAATATGTAGAAAACATCTTAACAAAGATTAGTTCTTATTGCCCAAGTCTTGGTTTCACAAAAGAAGAAATAATTAATGTTGGAATCATGATTTTATTCCCTGAACAAGGTCTTACTGATTTTAATGAAAGAATAAATAAAGGTGAAGTTACTGCTGAAGTAAAAGTTGAAGAACCAAAGGTAGAAGAACCAAAGGTAGAAGAAACCCCAGTACCACCAGAACCAGAAGATATTTTTATTCAAAATATAACTAATTCAAATAGCTTTACTGAAGAACCTGAAGAAGAATCAGTTGTTGAAGAGCAACCAGTTATCATTGAAGAAGACGAAAACCAAGGTATCTTTAGTGAAACAGAAACTGTCGAAACAACAAAAAATGAAGAAACTCCCATCGTCATAGAGGAGGAAGCACCAAAAGTTGAAGAAATCCCTGTAGTTGAAGAAACTCCAGTAGTTGAAGAAACTAAAGAGGAAGAAAAGGCTGAGGAAGTTGCCGAAGAAGATCATTCTGGTGTATCTGCTATTTATAATAGTGAAAACCCAGCTGATACTATAATTCCTATAATTGAAACTCCAGAGCCAGAACCTGTGGAAGTAACAACAAAAGAAGAATATGACGACGAAGAAGTAGAAAAAAAATTATCAGAATTAAATATAGATTTATTTAACTTTGAAGATAGAGAATTAGCTTTAAAAGTATTACGTAATGCAGACTTTGATTTAATCAAAAAGAATTACGAAGAACTAGCTGCTTTAGGAGCAACAGATAAATCTAAATATCTAGTTACTAAAGATGAATATTCTCATCTAACAGATCCAGAGTTATCTCAAAAAATAAACTTCTTAAGATCTAAATTATTAAAAGATGACACAATAGTTAAATTAATAGATGGTAATCTATTTGCAGAAACTATTTTAGAAGATTTAAAAAAGAGAACTGAATTAATTGAACAAAATGGTGATAATTTAGGAGAAAGCAATTTCATTCTTCTAAAATATAATCCAGCTAAATTAAATGATAGTATTTCTATCTTAGCTGAAATGGATATGGAACCAGACGAAAAAGAAGAATTATACTATGCTCCAGTACTTGCTAAAAACAATAAATATGTTGAATCAGATACTGAAGTATTAAAAGATTATGGTATTTCAATATATCGTCGTAATGGTAAACATGAATATGGTATTTATTGGAAGAAACCACTTGAATTAATTAATAGTATTGATGACATCATTGAAATTGGTGAAGAAGATTTATTAGATTCTGCACCAGAAGCATTAGCACTTAATGCTGATAGTGTTATTGAAAAAATTAATTATTGCAAAGAAAACAACATTCCATATTTTGATGAATCAGATGGTAAGACATACCAAGGATACATTTATAAAGTTGGAACATTTGCTTCTGAATTCCAAAACCCTGAATTAAAAGATCTAATTCATCGTGAAGAAACAAATAGATTCGTTAAAGAAAATGGTACTAGAAAACCTAATGTAGAAATGTTAGTTGAAGCATTAAAGAACTATTACTATAACTTAGATGAATATCAAACTATTAAATTAGAAGAAACTAGTGAAATCGATACATTTGATAAGATTAAGAGTACACTAGAAGAAGAATTTAAAGCAGAACTTGTTTCTAAGAACACATATTTAATTGATGAAGAATACTTCTCAAGAAATAAATTTGAAAGAAATGTTAATTACTTAATACGTGAATTAACAAATAGCAATCAAGATGCTAATAGTATGATAAATGAAATAATTTATGTATCACTACTATTCAATTCTCGTAAGAGAGAAGAAGCAGTTAACAAGATTGCTAAGAGAGTATTAGGATAGGAGGGTTAATATGAACAATGAATTAAAAGATATTGATAGACAATTAACTGAAAATATTAACGAAGATCCTAAAACAAAAATTGCTTATTTAGAAGATTTAGGTTTCTCAGAAGAGAACATCCATGAATTTGTAAGAGATGTTCCAGCAGCAGCAATCGATGAATTAAGTGAATCTTCTGCTATAGTTAGAACTAATATTTCTTATTTAAAGAAATTAGGTATTAATAACTATCAAGAAGCATTCTTAAGATTCTATAATATGTTCTTAATTGAACCAGCTGCATTTGATGATATATTCTCTAAATATGATAGTGATGATTTAATTGAAAAATTAGAAAAAAACATCGCTATAATGGAGCATTTATAAGAAGCACAAAAGTGCTTCTTTTTATATGTAATAAAGGTATTTCATGTTATAATAAGTTTTGAAAAGAGGCATCAACATGAACTATTTAAATCAACTAAATGAACAACAAAAAAAAGCCGTATTACATAAAGATGGTCCATGCCTTGTATTAGCAGGTGCTGGTTCAGGTAAAACTAAAGTCCTAACCACACGTGTCGCTTATCTTATAGATTCAGGGGTTCCATCGTATAACATTTTAGCAATTACATTTACTAATAAAGCTGCTCGCGAAATGAAAGAAAGACTAGAAAAGCTAGTTCCTGAAAACAATGCTTTTGTTGGAACGTTCCATGCACTAGGTGTTCGTATCATTCGTGAAAATGCACCGTTTATTGGACTAGATCGTAATTTTACTATTCTTGATAGTGATGATGTATTAACACTAATAAAGAAAATATTTAAAGATAAAAATATAAATCCTAAAGAAGTAGCACCTTCTTATGTTAGAAATAGAATAAGTACTATTAAAAATGAACTAATGACAGAAGATGAAATAGCTAAATTCTTAAATACACCACAAGATAAAGCAGTAGAAAAAGTTTACCATGAATATATTAATATTCTTAAAAATAATAACTCTGTCGATTTTGATGATTTATTAAAACTACCAGTAGAATTATTTACTAAACATAAAGATATCTTAGAATCATATCAAGACAAATTTAAATATATCTTAATAGATGAGTATCAAGATACCAATGAAGTACAATATAAACTATCTAAATTACTTGCTAAAAAACATCATAATATCTTTGTCGTAGGTGATCCTGATCAATCTATTTATGGATTTAGAGGAGCTAACTTCCATAACATCTTAAACTTCGAAAAAGATTATAAAGATGCCATAGTTATTCCGCTAGAAGAAAACTATCGTTCAACAACAGCTATTCTTGAAACAGCTAACTCAGTTATTCAAAACAATGTTGAAAGAAAAGAAAAGAACCTATGGAGTAGTAAAGGTGAAGGAGCTAAAGTAAAATACTTTAGAGCATATGATGACCATCATGAAATTCAGATGGTTATAGATGAAATAAATAAACTACTAGGTGAAGGCTATCAAGAAAGTGACATTGGTGTCCTATATCGTACTAATGCCCAAGCTCGATTAGTAGAAAACATGTTCCTAAAGTCAGGAATACCATATAAAGTAGTAGGTAGTTACTATTTCTATAATCGTAAAGAAATTAAAGACTTACTATGTTACTTAAGATTAATCTTAAACAATGATGACGAAATAAGTTTAAGAAGAGTAATAAATGTTCCTAAAAGAGGTATTGGTGAAGCAACTATTAAGAAGTTGGAAGAAGAAGCAAGAGCAAATAACACCTCTATGTTCCAAGCAATATCTAAAGGAAAAGAATTAAAATTCAAAGAACTAATTGAATTCATGACTAAAGAAAGTAAAAACTTATCATTAACTGACTTAGTAGATCTTGTTTTAGAAGAAACAGGAATGCGTAAGGAATTAGAAGAAGATAAATCTTTAGAAAGTGATTTAAGATTAGATAACTTAGAAGAATTTAAATCTATTACTCAAGAATTTGAAAATAGAACTGGTACAGAATCATTAGAAGATTTATTAGTTGAAATCAGTTTAATAGCAGATATATCAGAACACCGAGAAGATGGTAATGCCGTTACTTTAATGACAATTCATAGTGCTAAAGGATTAGAGTTCGATGTTGTCTTCTTAATCGGTATGGAAGATGGACTCTTCCCACATCAAAACTGTTTCACTGAACCAGGTGGTATTGAAGAAGAAAGAAGACTAATGTATGTTGGTATAACAAGAGCCAAAGAAAGATTATATCTATCTAATGCTAAAAGAAGAATGTTGTATGGACAAGATGTTCTAAATCCACCAAGTCGTTTTATTAAAGAAATAGATGAAAGATTACTTGATGTTGAACAACAAAATATCTTCGAAGAAGAAAAAATAGATAAAGAAGAATTCTATCATACAGAAGCAGAAACTAAAGATATCAATTTCCAAGAAGGAGATATCATCATGCATACCATCTATGGTCGAGGAGTTGTAATAGAAGTAATTGGTGACTTTATATCAGTTGCTTTTGCTAAAAATTTTGGTATTAAAAAGTTATTAAAAAACCATAAAAGTATAACAAAAATATAGAAAGAAGGAAGAATATGGAATTATTAATTATGGCTGCTGGAATGGGCAGTAGATTTGGAGGATTAAAACAAATCGCTCCAATGGGACCTAATGATGAATTTATTATTGATTACTCAGTATTTGATGCAATCAAAGAAGGATTCAGTAAAATTGTATTTATTATTAAAGAAGAAAACTATGATATTTTCAAAGAAACAATTGGTGCACGTGTTGAACCACATATTGAAGTGGAATATGTTTTCCAAAAACTAGAAAACGTACCTGATTACGTTAAAATCCCTAAAGATAGAGTAAAACCTTGGGGAACTGCACATGCTATTTATTGTGCAAAAGATGCCATATCTGAACCATTTGTTGTTATTAATGCAGATGATTTCTATGGTAGAGATGCTTTCCATGTAGCAGCAGAATTTATTAAAAAGAGAAAAGGTAGAGAATGGGCTACAGTAGGTTATGAAGCTATTAAAACTATGACTGAAAATGGTGCTGTTAAAAGAGGTGTCTTAGAAGCAGATAAAGATGGTAATTTAAAATCAATTACTGAAAGTTCAATGATTGAAGAAGGACGTAAGATTAGATGCACACCATTAAGTGGTGCTGATGAATTCTTAGTAGCTAAGAAAGCTCTAGTATCAATGAACATGTTAATCTTTGATCCATCATTATTTGAATATCTTGAAGAAAAAATGGATATCTTCTTCAAAGCAAATAAAGATAACTTAGAAAAATGTGAATTCTTAATTCCAGATATTCTAGGCGAAGCAAATGATGAAGGATTTGCTAAAGCAAAAGTATTACATACAGAAGCTGTATGGTATGGTGTAACATATAAAGAAGACACTGATTTCGTTAGAAAATCAATTAAAAAACTAGTAGAAAAGGGAGAATATCCAAATAACTTATGGGGGTAAAATATGAATCCTAAAGACAGAATAAAAGAACTTGTAGAAATATTAAATAAAGCTAATGTAGAGTATTATCTAAATGATAATCCTACACTAACTGATAATGAATATGATAGTTTACTAATGGAATTATTCCGTCTTGAAGCGGAATACCCTGAATATAAACTACCTGAATCTCCTACAACTAATGTTGGTACTAAAGTATTAGATCAATTTGAAAAGATTACTCATCAAACACCAATGTTCAGTTTAGCTGATGTCTTTAACTTAGATGAAGTTGAATCTTACGTTAAAAGAGTAGAAAAAGAAATACCAAATCCAGAATTTGTTTGTGAACTAAAGATGGATGGCTTAGGCGTAAATCTTGTCTATAAAGATGGTTTAATGGTATCAGCTGCTACTCGTGGTGATGGTGTTGTAGGTGAAGATATTACTAATAACTTTAAAACTATTAAATATGTTCCAATTCGCTTAAAAGAACCAATTGATCTTGAAGTTCGTGGCGAAATATATATGACTAAAAAGAGTTTTGAAGAAGCTAATAAAAAGAGAATAGAGCAGGGAGAAGAACCTTTCCAAAACCCAAGAAATGCTGCAGCTGGCTCAGCTCGTCAACTAGACTCTAAAATAGCTAAAGAAAGAAAATTAGATACAGTTTTATATCATGTACCTAATACTAATCAAA
>JAEEGL015366884.1_pt1 | contig 41981 bp, 19 predicted proteins | sample 9134231 | NCBI WGS metagenome assembly JAEEGL01 (sample SAMN16246548, study PRJNA631951) | gut metagenome | biome: gut microbiome; feature: rumen; material: fiber-attached | host: Bos | place: Iran: Karaj | collected 2018-10
AATAATATATAAAGATATTGATCAATTAAGAGAAATATTTCAAAAGAAGGATAAATTATTAGGAAATAATAATAAAGTAGGAGAAGTTAATTTTAAATACAATAAAGAAAATGATGATAATAAAAAAAGGTAGAAGAGCAGATAATTTTTGTTCGCGTGAAATAATAGATTAAAAAAATATTAATATTATATTCACTTGAAAAATCAATTTGTAAAATTTTAAAATTATTTGAATGAATTTAATCTAAATTTAAATTCATTGTTGTATTATAATTTAATAAGGGATGTTAAAAAATTCGAAAAATTTAAAAATTTAAACTAATTAATATAATGATAATAAGAACCTTATAATTTAGTTAAAATATTTTCCAAAGGTTCAATATTAATACTAATTTCTGACAATTTATCATTTTCTTCTTTCATATTTAAAATATTAGAAAATAATTCTCCTTGTTTATCTTTCTTAACATAGATAATTAAATCAAAAGAAAAATCAGAACCAATTTGATTAATTTTAATTTTTTCACATAAATCTTTAAATTCAATTAAAACATGATAAAGTTCATTGACGTATTTAATTAAAATTTGATTTTGAATAGTATAATTGTCAATAAAAATTCCTCCTTCAATACCAATGGAACTTAATTTTTTAATATCAGAAAAATGGTTATTTAATTTTTGTTCAATAAATTTAATATGTAAATTATATCCAGAAGTAAATTTAATTTTTAATTCTTCTGGATTCCCAATACAAATAAAATTTCCACTTCTTAACCAAGAAACATTATCACATAAAATTTCTGCCTCTTCCATAGAATGAGTACTTAAAATCATATTATATTGATTTTGATTATTTGATAATTCATTTATATTTTTCCACATTATTCTTCTACTTTCAGGATCTACTCCAGTTGATGGTTCATCTAATAATAATATTCTAGGATAATTCATTAAAGAAATTGCAAATGTTAATTTTCTCTTATTTCCACCTGATAAATTTATACAATATTTATTTATATATTTTTCTAAATTAAATTTCTGACATATTTCATTTATTGATATTTTTGATTTTTTTAATGATTTATAAAATTCCAATGTTTGTTTCACTGTTAAAAAATCAAATAATGGATTTTCTTGTGGACAATATCCTATTATTGTTCTTATATTTTCAAAAGAATTTAAAGTATTATTTCCAAATAAATTTATTAATCCTTCTTCATATATTAATTCATTTGTTATACATTTAAATGTTGTTGATTTTCCAGAACCATTAAAACCTAATAATCCAAATTTTTCATTTGCTTCTAATCCTAAATATAGATTATTTACTGCTCTCAAAGATTTTTTACAACATTTAAAATATGTTTTTGTTAAATTTATTATTTTTGTTGTTAAATTTGGATTTTCATTTAGTTTCTTTATTTCATTTTGAATATATGGATTTATTACTTGTATATTATTATTATTTATTGGAACATTATTAATAAGAGGACTTTCTAAATTATTATCTAATATATTTTGAGAATTTGTATTTTGATTAATTGAATTATTATAATCTGGTAATAAACTATTTTGATTATTATTATTTGAAATTATATTCCTATTATATTGATTATTATTATTTGAAGTTATATTATTATTTATTGTTAAATAAGGATCTATTACTGGTTGTTCTGATGAAAATTCATAATCTTTTGAAGAACAACATTTTTGAATACATTTTTGAAATAATTTATTTAATAATTTATTTTCTGCTAATATTAATAATAATCCCCAAAATAATGATTCACATAATAAATATATAGAATGAATTAAAATTAATTTTGATGGTGGAGGTACATTTTTAAATTCTTTTATTTCTTGTTTTTCAAAAAAAAATGCAAGTAATATTCTAATTAAAGCATAATATAATGAAGATATAGGACATATTTCATAATATGTAATTAACCAAGGAGAGAATAAATTATTTTGAAGAAGATTAATTAAAATTTGACTAAAAGGAGCTATAAAAATTCCCATAATATTAGGAATGATAACAAATATAGCAACACATAAAATAATATAAGATTTTAAAGCTTGTTCTTCTTTATCAATTAAAAAAGAGAAAAGATAAATAAAAATACTGATAGAAATAGAATAACAAATAAAAAGAGGAATTAAATTAATGAAATATTCAGTAGAAAAATTTAATAAACATAAATAAATACAAAGAAATAAAATAAAATATTTAAATAAATCAACAAATAAAAATCCAATCCAATAAGAAAACATATTTCCTCCAGATAAATATAACATATGTTTTAATTTATTACATCTTTCTCTTACTATTGGTGCTAATGCTACTCCACCATATAAAATTAATGAAAAAAATACAAATAATATTGAAAGAATATTAAAGAGCATTTCATTAAATATTTTTTTTATTTCATTTTTCTTTGATGGAGTATTTGATATTTCATCTATAAATGTTACTTTTATTTTATATTCTTTATAAAAATAATTTGAAATTATTAATGATAATGCTGCATATGAATATTCTTCTGCATTTTCTTGATATAAAATATTAAAATTATAATCTTCATTTATTTTATAGAAATCTATTAATAATTTTTCATTATAATATTTACTTAAAGATAAAGTTTTTTGAATAAAAGTATCTATTGTATCATTATTTGAATGAGTATAATTAATATTTTTAAAAGGAATTTTTAAATTATAATGAGAAATGTATAAAGAATCTTTTAAATAATTTTCTACATTTTTAGTTATATATATTTCATTTCTTCCAGTTAATAAAGTTTTAAAATCTCTATATTTTGTTTTATCTTTACCTGAAATAGAAGAAAAAATAAAAACATAAATGATTAAAAGTAATAAAGAAGATAATAATTCTAAAAAAAAATTAATTTTATTTTCCCAAAGAGGAATAAAATTTCTTTGAATATTTTTAATTAATTGAATTCCAAAAGAAGAACTTTTATTATATAAAAAATTTTGATTTGATTGAATTTGAAGTCCTATTTCTTGTTTTTGTTCATTTGATTCATTAAATATATTTGAAGAAGAATTTAATTTTAAAAAAACATTTTCTAAAGTAGTTGTAGAAATAGTATAATCTTTAATAAAACAATTATCTTTATTTTCATCAATAAAATGAAAAATATTTTTAATACTATGATTAACTTTAGGAAAATTTAAAGAAAAAACACCTTTAGAAGCTATTTTAACAATAACATTATTATCAATTTTTTGAATATTTTGAAATAAATAATTTTGAATTTGATGATTAAATTTCTTAGAATCAACAATTAAATTTAAATTAAAACCAGAAGGATATTTATCTTTTAAATAAGAAGAAGTTCCAGAACAAACAAATGATCCCATAGTCATAATACCAATTCTATCGCCTAAATATTCAGCTTCATCTAATGAATGAGTAGTTAAAATAATTATTTTATCTTTTTTATATCCTTTTAAAAATTCCCATAATGCTTTTTTCGCAATGACATCCATTCCACTTGTTGGTTCATCTAATAATATTAATTGAGAATTACCTATTAATGCTAAAGCAATACATAATTTTCTTTTTTCTCCTCCTGATAAATTTTTACATAAATATTTATTTTTTTCTAATAAACCTATTCTTCTTAATAAATCATTTATTTCATTTTCATTTGCTTTTTCTCCTTTTAATTCTTGCATAAATTTTAAATGTTCTTCTATGGTTAAATAATCAAAAAAAATATCTTCTTGTTCACATAAACCAATATTTTTATATAAATATTCTTTATTTGTTATTAAAGATGTTCCATTTAAAAAAATATCTCCATTATCTGGATTTTCTATTCCAGATATCATTTTTATTAATGTTGTTTTACCTGCCCCGTTGTGTCCTAATAAGCAAAATATTTGATTTGGAAATATTTCTCCATTAAAATTATTCACTGCTATTACATCATTATATGTTTTTGTTACTTTTTCTATATTTAACATTAAATTTATTTGCTTTAGTGATTTATTATATTCTGTCAATTCTTCGTGATTTATTTCGATTTTATTGTTTAAGTCTTCTTCCATAAAATTTAAATTTTCTTTTATTTTTAGCTTTTTTCCAAAAATTGGAGAAAAAATAAATTGAAAAAAAGGAAGACCACTTTCTTTATAATTTAAAACAAAAAAAGAAGTAAAAATGTAAAAAATTAAATCAATTAAATAGAAAATTAAAGTATCAAAGAAAGTGATTCCATTATAATCAAAGAAAAAGCAATTAAAATCATAATTAATATATAATTGAAAATGAATTAAAATTTGAGTATTAAATAATTGATTAACTTGAGGAAAAATTAACATTATTAATTTTATTATTCTTGAAACATTTGGAAATGAAACTGGAATTGAAAGAAGACCAGTTCCTAAATATAAAATAAAAAATAATGTTTGACCCATTCTTATTGAACTTGAAATTGTTTGTATAAAAAATGCCATAGCAAAGTTCGAGAAACTAAATAATATTTGAGTTATTATTAATAAAGAATAATTAGGTAATTCAAAAATAATTTTAATTAAGAAATATAAAATTATTATTGTTGTAAAAGATGATAAAAATATATATGTTAAAAACCATGATAAGAAAAAATTAAATTTTTTTATTCCTTGCCTATTTAAAAATTTGTCTAATTTTCCTTGTTTTTCATAAATCATTCTAAAGCAAAAATCTAAAAATAAAACAGAATAAATAAATATAATAAATAAAGGAGCTACATAATAAGAAATAGTAGTTTTATCAATTCTATTATTTGATATAGTTGGTTTTATTATTCCTGAAATTTTTTTTGTTGAATTTAAACTATTTTCTTCTAACAAAAAATTATATATTAATTGATAATAAATTAACATTTGTGGCATAAAAGAATCAGAACTTGTTGGAATTTTTAATTGAGAATTTATTTCTTCTAAATCTCTTATATTAAAATAATCATCTTTTATTCTAAATGAAATTACTTCGTTTTTTTCTTGTTTTATCTCCATTATTGGTTCTTCATTTTCTTTTATATTTTGCTTTAGTAATATCGAATAATCTTCATATATTTCATAATATTGAGAAAAATTAGTATATTTTTTTGAACAATTTACAAATTTCTCTCCTAATGTTTTATTATTAGTTAAAATTCTTAAATACTTTCTTTTTGTTGAGTTGTCAATTTCTTTTATTCCTTGAAATTCAAATGAATAATTGCCTTTTATTTCTAATTCGGTCATTGTGGAATCAAATTTTGATGAATTTGAGAAAAATGTTATCAAAAAAAGAATTATTGGAATAAAAAGGTAATTTACAATAAATTTAATTTTATTTCTTTTTAAATAAAGTGTCCTTATCTTCACTAAAGTAATCATTTTATATAATTTAATAAAATCTAAGATATTAAAAAATTAAAATAATTAAAAGCATTTAAAAAAATGGATCTTATAAACAAAAAATTAGAAACAGAAGAATTTGAAGATCATAAAAAATTATATGGGAAACTTTCAATATTATCAGTATTAACTCAGTACATAGCGATAGGAACAATATTACCATTAGGAAGTACAGCAATATATTTATTATCATATTTATCATATGAGAATGAAAATATATCTCCTTCATATTTATATTTTTTTACTCCATTCATAACTTTTGGAGGAGCAACATTTAGTTTTTTTAGTGGATTATTAAATAGAAAATATGGTCCAAAAATAACAATATTAATTGGAAATACAATATTAATGTTAAATGGTATTTTCTTATATTTTATAAATAAAGTTTTTATGTGTTTTTTCCTTTTTTTTTTTTATGGAATTAGCTTTGGAATTTCTATGAAAATTGCAGGTGTAAATATGGTTAAATATTATTTTGAGAACAAAGGTTTTGTTATGGGACTCACTGGTTCAATTAATAATATTTTAAGTTCTTTTATTATTTCATTTGCTGAAAAAATTGTTATTAATCCTAAAAGTATTAATTTAAAAGGAGAAAGATTTTATCCTAAAGAAATCGGAATTAATTATTATAAATTTGGATTATATTCTGTTATTATTTGTGGTATTTTTACTATTATTACTTTATTATTATTAAAACCTTATCCAAAGGATTTGGAAAAAAAAGATAATTTGAAATTTAATCCAAATGATAAAGAAGAAAATGAGAAAATAATTCCTTTAGAAGAGGAAAAAATATTATTAGAAACATCAAATGATTTATCATATTTAGAAGGTTCATTCATAGGAGCAGAGATAAATTTAGAATATAATAATAATAATGATAAAAATAATGAAGAAGATGATAAAAAATCAATGAAGATTTATTCTCAAATAAAAAAAGCAACATCATCATTTAAATTTTGGAGATTATTTTTAATCAATATAACTCATGGTCCAATGCAAATGTTATTAAGAACAACATTAAGAAATATAGGAACAGTAGATATTTATCAAAATAGTATAACAACAAATTTAATTCAAAATGTAATTCAAATAAATCCAATAATAACAGCAATAATAAATCCAATAATAGGTTTTTTAAGCGACAAATTTAAGTTTAAATATTTTTTATTTTTTGTGAATATATCTTATTGTGTTTTTGGTTCATTATATCCTTTTATTTTACAAAAACAAATATTAGTTTATTTTTTTCTTTTATTTTTTAATATTCCAGCTGCAATTTCTTTAACAACAACTCCTCCTCATATAATGAAAGTTTTTGGAATGAAACATTATATTGAAGTTTCTGGAGTTTTTGGTTTTTCTATTATTATTAATACTACAGTTTCTAGTGCATTTGCTTATATTATTGAAAGTTTTTTTAAAAATAATATGGAATTTGGATATAAAATTATGTTTGTTACTGCTGGAATTCTTTCTTTTGTTTCTTTAATTTTGGGTTTGCAGGAAGAAGATACTCCTTTTGATTATAAAAGTTAAATTTGTTTTTTTTTTGATATATTAGTTTTTTTGTATCAGTAGTTTTTTAATAAGAATTTATTTAATTTAATTTTTTTTTTTTAATATAATATTTATATTTAATTGTCTTATATTGTTATCAAGAAAAAAGGAGCATTATATATTTCTAATCATTTTCTTAAATATATATCAAAACCTGCTAATTTTAAAAAAAAAATAAATATGATTTTTCAATGTTAAAATTAATTTAAAAATAAATTTTGAAAAAAACAAAAATAAAGAAATTCAAAAAAATGTCAAAAACCCAAAAAAAATCAAAAACTCGTCCTCACACCCAAAAACAAAAAAAAATAAAAAGAAAATCCAAAAAGCCTGAAAAACCTAAAACCAGGAAATCAGAAAAATCACAAAAAACTTCAAAAACTAGAAAAATTGAAATGTCATTAGAAAATAATCCTGACATCTTATTTGTGGGTCATTGTACTCGTGATGAAATAACAATAAACTCAAAGACTGAGAAAATTCCTGGAGGAGGAGTATACTTTGGAAGTATGTCAGCAGGATACTGTTCTCAATCATTGAAAAAAACTCCTTTATTAACAGTATTAACAATTGGAAATCCAGAAGATTTAAAAGAAATAAAAAAAGAATGTGACAAAGCAAAAGTAACATTAAATATTCTTCCTGATAAAAACACAACAACATTTTGTCATTCTTTCATTGATAATGATCCTGATAAAAGAATATCAACAGTTCCAAAAATAGCACGTTCATTTACATTAAATGATATAAAAGATTATAAATCAAAATTTACTTATGTTAATCCTCTTTTTTATGGTGAAATACCTTCAAATTTATTTAAAGAATTAAAAAAAAGAACACAATTACTTTCTGTTGATTCACAAGGACTTTTAAGGAATTTAATAAAGGAAAAAATAATAATGAAACCTCCTAAAGAAATAAAAGAAATATTTAAATATATAGATATTTTAAAAGTAGATTTAGCAGAAGCCAAAATTTTAACAGGGAAAGAAGATTGGGAAGAAGCATGTAAAGATTTAATAAAAATGGGAGTTAAATTTGTTATTTGTACAAGAACGGATGAAGTTTCTGTCATGGATAAAAATTTTGAAAGTAATACTGCTGAATTCGGAGAATGGAGTCTAATTGGAAGAACTGGGAGAGGTGATACTGTTAGTGCTGCTTTTATTTTAATGCATTTTATACTTGGAATGGATAGGCAAAATGCTTTGGAAATTTCTGCCAAGGCTACTGGAAAAAAAATGATGCATTCTGGAGCTGCTAAAAGAAAGGATTTTAATTAGTTTTATTAGATGGTTTTTTAAATTAATTTTTCTTTTTTTAAATAATATTTAATGAGTTATTTTATATTAATTATTTTTTATTGATATTAAAATAATCTTTGTTTTTTAATGGAATTATTTTTAATTTTTCTTTACTTAAAACTAACAGTTTATGTTCATTCATTTAGAAATGGATTTATAAGAGATTTAAAATATGAATCTAATGATATAAATATAGATTTAAATCAAAAAACTACAAATAAATTATTTCTTTGTAACATCAATTCAATATGTACTAATAACTTTACAGTTAGTGGAGATATAAATAGTTCAGAAAGTAATTTATGTACCTTAAAAGATACCAATAAATATATTTGTAGTATAAAAGGAACGAATTCTAAAACTGAATTAAAGTTCATAATGAATGAACCTGAAAATGAAACTTATTATTTAAACATATATTTAATATCATATCCAGTTAATAATAAGAATTGTTTACTTGATGGAAAAAATAATCAGAGTATTACTTTAAATTTCCCTGATTCAAGTATATCACCATCAAATTTATCATTATTATTTGGAAACTACAATTTAGATTGTAAAACAACTTTAAAACAAAATGATTATGACTGTTATTTTACTTTAAATAATGATTCAATTATAAATACATTAAGTGCAAATTTTTTGAATGTTAATAATACCTTAGGTGATAAAGTTGAGAATTTAAAATTTGAATATTATTTTTTTTCATTACCTACTATTTCTGATTTTTATTATACTAATAAAAATTCTCAAATTTTTTATTTAAACTTTTTTAAAACTCCAGATTTTCTTACTGATTATTCAATTCAAATAGGTAATATTAAGAACAATATACAATCAAATTCACAATGTAATATGGATTTATCATCTTTAAATGATCAAGTTTATAATGTTATTCTAGTTTCTCTTTGTAATAATGAATATAACATTGGAAATATCAGAGTTATAAAAGATTTAAAAATTAATATATCTCCAATTCATATTGAGAGAAAAAAACAACAAAATATTAATATCTTTTTTTTAATTGATAATTTTTATTTAAGGAATAAAACAAAAATTAAAATCAATGATAATGTTTTCACTATTAACTCAAATAATTCAAATTATTATTTTACAACTAATAATAATTTAAGTGAAGGAATATACAATATATCAATTTATAGAAATAATAATGAGTTTAATACAGTTGAAAAATTATTTGTTCATGAACCTGAAACATGTATTTTAAATAATGATATAATAGCTTTTAATTCAACTGAAATTAGTAGAAATATTACATTTGAATTTAGTTGTCTTCTTCAAGAAGCATTTATAAATGTAAATGGTGAATTTGAAAAGCTAAAATGTGAAAATAAATCTACTACTTCTTGTAATTATGAAATTGATGCTTTTTCTTCTATTATTAATGTTAAAATAATTACTTGGACTGAAAAAATAATTCCTGTTAAAATCATAAAATATTCATTTGATAAAGAATGTACGGATGATATTGAAAAACCAATTCATTTTATTATTGAACATCCAAAAATTCCCGAAAATGAGAATTTTAAATTAGAAATTAATGAAAAAAAAAATTATTCTCATACTGAAAAAACTTCGTTTCTTACGAAATTTAAATTCTCAGATACAATCGAAATCGAAAATATAACAATTATTTATTCAGAAAAAAGAGTGACTCGATTTGAACAAAAAATTTCAATTTCAAATTTATCAATTACAGAATATTTTCCTTCTTTTATTTCCCCTTATTTTACAATAAATACTTTAATAATATTTGTCAAATCAAGTAAAAAAATGAAAACACATCTAATAAAATTCAAATCTTATGATATTGAAATATTTTCTGAAAATATAAGTTGTATTATTTCAAAAAATAATAATTATATTTGTAAACTTGAAAATTACGATTTCAAAGGGATTAAAATCGGAAAATATTCATTATATTTAAATGACAATTGTAAAAATGAAAGATTGGTTGGTTTAATAAATGTTGAAATATTTGAAATTCAAAGTAATGGATATTTCCAAATGAATAATAATACTAATATTTCACTAGGATATAAGACAAATTCAGATTATTTTAAAGGAAAAGGACAATATTTCATAAATATAAATGATATAAATAAACCTATCACAATTAATAACGACAAAATAACTTTTCAAAATTTTGAAGTAAATGAATCTATTTATGATATTGTAATAAATTACACTTATAATAATTATTCATATAAATATAATACCAATTCTACAATTTTGCTTTTTAAAAATCATGTTGAGATAGGTGAATTGGATGATATTTTTGTTAATGAAAATATTCCTACATATAAAATTCAATTTAATAAAAATATTTTTGAGAAACAAATTATTTCTGCAACTTTTAATAACTGTTATTTAGGTGTTATTGAAAAAAATTATATATTATTTTTTATAAATCAAAGATTTACTGAAGAAAAGAGTTTACCAATTCATATTACATTATTTAATAATACAATAATGAATTATACTGTTAATGTGAAATTAAAGGAGTTTTTTTTTGAAAATGAGCATAATTTTATTGATATAAAAAATAGTAGTATAATTTTATTGTTTGATAATTTCGATGATAATGATAAATTTTATCAGAATAATCAAACAATCAATTGTTCAAAATTAGATTCAAAAAAAATCATTTGTAAAATTAATAATTCAAGTAATTCAATATGTTATCATGACACTAAATGTAAGGAGGCAGGAATTTATTTTTATGATTTAAATTCTATTCAAAAATGTAATGAAGGTATTCAAAATTTAGAATTTTCAATAACAACAAATAATTTTACTTTTATATTAAAAAATCTAGAAACAAGCAATACTTCAAACTTCATATTAAATAATAATAAATATCAAATAAATTTAAATGATATAGAAAGTGGAAATTACTCAATTATTGTTAAAAATTTCACAATTCAAATTGGAGAATCTTTTGAAATTTTTCAAAAAATATATTCAAAAAAAGATAACATATCAGTTAACATAAACACAAAAATAATTACTTTTGATTTAAAATTTGATAAATATATTTCAAATAAATTAATGAAATTTTATTTAGGAAATAAAGTAGAATCGAAAATTTGTTTCTTTGAAAATGAATTTATAATATGTCAATTTGATTTAAAATCCCTTGAAACAACAACATATAACGTTTCATATAAAAATTTTTGTTCTGAAAATAGTATACCAATTAATTTATCTGTAATAATCGAAGACGACGTTATAATTAAACATAAAATTGAATATATTAGTAAAAATTGGATAGTTCCTATAATAGGAAATTATGATATGAAAGTTAAGTATTTAAATTCTGATTCAATGAAAATTAATTCAATATCATTAATTGATTCAAATAAAAATGAATATTCTGGATATAATATCACAAAAAATGATGGTTATATTGATTTTGTATTACAAATTAATGATAGTAATATATCTAATGTTTTTTATATAAAAACTCAATATACAGAAAATGAATTTATTTTTACTGAAATTTCTGATAATCCATATTATATAGTAATATCTGAAAATGTAAATTTTACATTAAATAGACATTATTTTCTTAAGACAAATATTAATCAAGAATTAAATGTTTCATATAATACAGATATAAAAATTGAAAATATTTATTTATTTCAATCAAATATTTATTATAATTTTCAAGATAGAAAAATTAATATCAATAATTTCACACCATTAGAAGGAACATATAATCTTTCATTTGATATTTGTAATAATTGTCCCAAACATTTTGATTTAAACAATACAATTGTTATTCATTCAAATCAAAATGATTTTTTTCAAGAAATAGAAATGAAAAATTGTTTATATTATAAAAAATTTGATTATATCATTAAAATAAATAAAAAAGATGATAATATTGAATTAAAACAACTTCAAGTTTTATTAAAATCTGATGGTGACCCAATAGTATTAAAACAAAAAGAAAACCAAATTTATACTACTGAAGAAGGTAATATTACACGTAATACTAATTATTCACTTGAAATACAAGAAAATAATACTTATCCTATATTTTCATCTAACATTAAATTTACTGATTTTTCATTTAAATCTTTTTTTTATGTTTCAAAAGGAATTCCTTTTTCAAATGCATATTGTAATTTAGATTATCTCAATATAAGTTTAGGAAATTATAATCTTACATATAAATATTATGATGAAATTAAACAAGAATTTTATTATAATTATAGTGATATACAATTTGGTACTTATGAACTTAATGTAATTAATTTTAATATTTCAAAAAAGATTTTTGCTTCTAATGACTTAGAAAATTCAAAATTTATTTTAAATTATGGAGAACTTAGCAATGAAACAAATAATACTATTTATTTAGTAAACCAAGATTATTATCTTGAAAATCTTAAAACAATATTTTATTATTTAAGACCTAATAAAAAAGATCTTAATAATACAGAAATTATATTTAATAATAATAGGGCATATTTTATATTAAAACCAATAGAAAAAAATGAAGCATATATAATAACTACAATTATTTCAAAAGACAATGTTTCCAAACAATTAATAGAAGAAAATATAGTAGGATACTATTTTTTTATTTCATCACCAAATATTTTAATAGAAAATAATACCAAAGAATTTAAAGATATATCTCTTAACTTTAGAAATTCTCAAAATGCCTCAAATGCAAATATTACTGTTGATGTTGATGATATAAAAATTGGAGATTGTAAAGTCTTAAATGAAATGGTTTTTTGTAATATATTGTTAGATAAAACAAAAGCTAAAGAAGCAAAAATAAAAGTTAATGAAAACTACTATGATTCTTTATTTATTTCTACATATCATTTTGATAAAGATTCAATTTGTCAAACAAATTATACTAATCAAACTCTTTTAAAAGATATTAAAATATTTTTCAATCCTGCTAAAAATTATAAAAATATTACTATTAAATATGATTCAATTAATTTAACTCAAAAAGATGGTGCTTTTATTTTGGAGAAAAGTCAAATTTCTAAAGATATCAATTTCTTTGATTTTTTTATAGAAGGTAATTTTGTCAAAAAAGCTATAGATGTGATTAAATTTTATGATATAATGAATGTATCAAATCCAGATGAAAAAATTGTAATATATAAAAAAATTTCAGAAAATTATAAAAACATTACTTTTGATTTTTTTGATAACTCAACTGAATATAAATATTATTTATATAAAGATAATCATTCAATTCCAGTTGAAGCAAAAAAAACAACAGAAGACAAAAAATTAGAATTTAAATTTAATTTATATAATATATCGCAAACTGATAAAGATTATCTTGAAAAAATAAACGAAATTTCATTAGTATACGAAGATAAATGTGGTAAATATGTTGAATTAAGAAAAATAAATTTAGAAACAAATGAAATAAAATTTAAAATAGGAAGACAATTTTTATCACCAATGACGACTTACGAAGCAAAAATAATAGTATATGGAAATAAGAGTAACGATGTAAAAATAAGTTTAAATTATTCTGGTGGAAAAATAGAAATGAGTAAGAATGAAGGAACAAATCAAACTGAATTTATTTATACTTTTAATAATGATTCTCTTTCCGCGATTTATAATACTAATTGTAGTTTATTTGAAAACATAATTACTTGTGATTATTTTTTTTATTTCAGTAATAAAGATTTGATTGAAATAAATGAAACCAGTACATATAATTGCTTTTTTAATATTAATGAAGTTAAAATTATTTTAGTAGGAGCATCATTTCAAGTCAATTTTGATAATGTTTATGTTTATTTTATAGATAATAATGATAACATTTATAATTTTGAAAGAAATGAAGAAAAATATTCTTTAAATACATCAAATCTTTCATTAGGAAAAAATTACACACTTCAAATTTATGAAGGAGAATATTCAAAAAATAATTTAATTAATGAAATTCCTAATTATACTTATATAAGTGTTTCCATTCCTGACTTTTTTTTTATTGGTAATTTATCATTTGAAATGGATTGTGAAGCAAAAGTAATAGAGTTAACCGATGATAATGATATTATTTATGATTGTTATTATGTAAATAATACCTATGAATGCAATGATGAAAATATATCTTATGGATTTTATAATTTTAAACTGGATAATATAAGAAAAAAAATATTTATTTCAAAATATTTATATTTTTTAGATAATGATGATTTATCTTATCTTTTTAAAAATAATACTTTTAATATTACATTTGAAGAATATTATATTCCTCTTATTGTTAATTTTTCTATATATAAAGATCAAGATATATATGGAACATATACTAGAGAAGAAGAAAATGAATTTAAATTTATCACATATGTACCAGAAAATAAAATAAGTTTTTATTTAGATATTCAAAATGAATCAAATTATTATTTAAAAGAAATTTATGACGATTATGATTCCTCAACTATAGAATATAAATTAACAGAAGATAAATTTTCAATTGAAACAGAATTAAATCATGATTATGTAAATAAAAATAAGAATATATCTAATTTAACAATTTACTTTAAAGTAAATGATGAATATAAAAGTCCAGAAGATCTAAATTCTATTGTTGTTTATGATTCAAAAGAGCAAAATCAAACAAACATATCAGTATATTTTGAAAAAGACAAAGAGACAGAAGGGAAAGTTTATTATAATATTTCAGTCAAATATGAGCCATTAAATTTAAAAATTGAATATAAATCTGAACATAAAGGAATTAATAATAGTGATACTATTACCATTCATAGATATTTAATGGATACTTGGATATGTGAAAGCATAACAAAAAAAAGAGTTAACTTATCAATATTTAATTTAGATAATAAATATCCAAATATATCTGAAAATGATGAGGATGTAAATTTTGATGAAAAAGAAAAAATAGCTAAATACTCATTTTTAATTAATAAATCCAAAAATAATATATCAATTGAAATGGATAATGAATTATATGATTTGAATTTAGAGAATGAAAAAAAATATGTAACAAATAATATAAAGGATTTAGATAATATATTAGACTTAGAAATAGGAAGAATATATCAAAATTTTACAATAGAATTTATACATAAAAATATAAGTGAATCTGATATATATAAAAATCAAATATTTTTCAAAAATATAAATACTTCAGAATTAATCCAAATAGAAAACTATAAAATTAATAATGGAAATTTAGATATTATATTTAATATTTCAAAAGCATTTTCTTCAAAACATGTTTATTCTTTCTTTTATATAAATTTATGTGGAGAACTTATAGCAAGTAATAATTTTGCAATTAAAGATCCTTTATTTAAGCTTAATGAAGTAAATGGAACTTTGGTTTTAGGAAGAAAAGAAGAAGAGTTATTTTTAAATTTTACTCAAGAAATTTTAGAGCCAAATCAATTACAAATTTCAATTATAGACCAAAATGAAAAAATAATTAATTCTTCTGAATGTTTCAATGGTTTAAATAAATTAATAATATGTCAATTTAATTTAGAATTTTCTAATAAAAATGAAATTCAATATAAATTATCTCAATATACATATATGAACAAAAGTTATTCTTATAACCAATCAATTGAAGTTATTAGTAAACCAAATTGTTCTGAAGGATTACTTTATGATGAAATTAACAATTGTGTTTTACCTGAAGAAGAAAATATAACAGTTGATTTAAAGAAACAATATAATTTTTGTAAAAATGGAAAAGGCTATTGTGAAAAAGATTTAAATAATAATTATATTTGTAATTGTAAAAAAAATTATTCAGGATTATATTGTGAATATACTGCTGATAAAGATTTAAATGGAGAAGATTTCGAAAATACTATTTCTAATTTAAATGAAAGTTTAAAAAATAATAGTTATTCTAAAATAGAAAATCTAGTTTTAATTAAAAAAATCATTTATACTATTGAAAAAGGAAATTTTATTGAAACACAAAAGTTAAGAAATACTCTTGATAAATATAAAATATTATATCAAACTATTCCTAATTATTATAATAATGATACAGTTGATCATAAATATATTATTTATCCTTTTGACTTTGTTCTTTATTTAATGAAAAATTTTCATGATTTTAAAGAATTAGATAATGTGATTTTATTATTAAATAAATTAGTTAATTTAGAATATCATAATTCATCCAAATTAGATAATCAAAAAAAAATAAGTAACCTTACTAAATTTATTTATTCATTTTATAATAGTAAAGACGATTATTATCCTCGTTTTGATTTAAAAAATAATAAAATTAATTTTGTTAAATTAGTTATTCCTCGTAATTATGAAGAAAAAAATAATCAATCAGAGAGAATTTATATAACAAAGAAATTAAGTTCAATTTCAATGAGAAATTTAGAAAATAAAGAAAAACCTCATATTTATTTTTCAGTAGATTCATTAATCGATGAAAAATTACTTGAAATATATTTTAAATATAGTGAATTTAATATCACTGATATATTTAAATCAAATTTAGATTTTTTTAAATCTTGTTATAGTCAGAATAATAAAGAAATCCCACTTGATTTTCCTTTCATATTTCGACAAAATATATTTTCAAATAAAACAATATTACCGAATATAAAAAATTGTGAATATCAGAAAATAATAAATGTTACAAAAGAAAAAAATTATGAAATTGAATTTGAATGTGAAGACTTAAAAGATTTAGAAGAAGGTTTTTATTTTTATATAACAGAAGAGAAAATAAAAATAAATGAAGAATATTTTCAATGTATAAAAAAAAGTAATATTTTCTTTGATTTCAAAAATCCAATGTTAATATTATTATTAATAATAATAATATTATATATCATTTATATAATAATGTTCCTAATAATATTTGATTTAATATTAATAGGAATTCACAATGATGGATTAGATCAAAGTCAAAAAAAACTTCCAGAATCAACAGAAATGAGTTCAGTAATAAATGAAGAAGATTATGATGAAGAAGAAAATGTAAAAGTAAGACAAACAAGAGCAACGTATATTGAATTAAAAGTAAAAAATACTCTTGGTGAAATTTTTATGCAAAATTTATTCCAATTAAATCCAATCTTCTCTTCTTTTAGACCTAATATTTTATCTGGAATGATATTTAAATTTTCTTTGTTTATTTTAAATATATTTTTAATCTGTTTTTCGAATGCATATTTTTATTCTGAAGATTTATTTGAAAAAAGAATAGAATCATTTGTTAATAAATATCCTGTCCAAAGTTTCCTTTATCCATTTTCTCGTGAATTAGTCAAAATTATTATTTCTAGTATTATTCCATTACCAATTGTTTTTTTTATTAATTTTATTATTCTTACAAAATATGAAACAAAAAATACTTTAGCTGATGCTATTTCAGGAACAAGTTTAGAATTGGAAAGAAAAGATATTGCAAAAGATTTTAAAAATAAAATTAGGATAAGAAAAATTTTTGCATTCATTATCATTTATTCTTTATCTATTTTTTCTATTGGTTATTCTATTCTTTTTTGCAGTTATTATCAAAGAACTAGGGTTTGCTATATTTATTCTGTTATTTGGAGTCTTATCATTTGGTTTATTTTAAATCTTATTTATATTGGGATTGTATCCAAATTTCAAAATAAAGGAAATGAAAGCAAAGTTTATTATTTAAAAAGATTAAATATGTTTAATTAAAGTAATATATTTATTTTAAAAAATAATTTCCAATATGAATAAAATAATAAAAACTTTAAAAAATTTTTGAGTTAAGTTAAATAATCTTTTAAATTAGTTCCATTTTTTAAAAAATGGGTATTATAATATCTTTTCAACTTTGGATGTAAAGGCAAAAATTTACTTTTTAAATCTTCAGTAACATACAAATTACTATAATTATTATAACTGAAATACCATTGAAAATAATCATAGAAATTTTTTCTTGTTTGAATCCAAATTTTACATAGGAAATAATAATAATATTCATAAGCGACTTTAATATTAGGATTAAGTAAAACTTTTTGAAATCCATTTAAATACAAATCACTATTCATTAAAGTACATTCACTAGTATCTTCTTTACTACTATTTCTAAAATAAATCATTTTATTTTTGAAAGGAAGAGCTTTCATAGAAACCATACCATTCCAACAAGAAAATACTCTTATAATTTCATCATTAACAATAGCATCACTAGAGATTTTATCATAAATATATGGATAATCATTTTTAAAATGATTTCCTGATAAATCAATTGATACCCACACATCATAAAAACAGTGAATAAAATCTAATGGACATACTACATCATAATCTCTTTTATTTGTGGATATTAATTTTATTACGTCTTGATAATTATATATTATATCATTTAAAAATATTATTCTTGTTTTGTTAAAGTTTATATTAGGAATTTCATATAAAAATTCTAATGCTTTATTTCGGATTTCTGATAAAAATTCTATTCTTTTTTTACCTTTTTTCTCTATTATATGTGTTGTTACTATTTTATTTGGAATTTTTTTCTCTTCTAAATATTCATGAAAATTATTTAAGTAAAATGCTGTTTTGTCTTTTGAATCTCCGTTTTCAAAAATACTAATATATACATTATTGATTCCTAAATAAAATATTAGTTTTTTTAATTCTTTTATCCATTGAGGAAGAATATTTTCATTGTTAAATAAATTTGCACATATAAAATATTTTTCTTCTTTATCTATAAAGTGGCTTTTTGGGTAAAAATATATGAAAAGAATATCATCGTAGAAAACAGTGAAAATTCTTAATAAACATATAAGAAAAAAGCAAAAAAAAAGTTGATAACCATGGTTTTTGAAATAAGTAAATAATTTAAAAAAATAATTAAATTCTTTTTTTTCCTCGTCTGATAAAGTCACATATCTAATAATATTATAATATAATAAACAACGAATTAATCTTCTACAAGGGAAATAAATTGTTATTGCTAAAATAAAAGGATTATTATCTAATATAAGGAAATATCCTAATAAATATGAGAAAAATATTATTATTATATTTTTTGGGTTTTTATATATACCTATTGGTAATCGAAGTAAACTATAGAAAAATAAATAATTTGAAAATAATCTAAATCTTATTGTTATTGTAAAATAAAAAAATGTTATTAATATGTTTATGTGCCAATGTTTTATTTCAGATAATTTCATTTTTTTTATTATTTTTTTAGATAAATTTATTTATAAAGTCCCTAAACAATTCCCTTCTGATTTTAAATGATAACAAAAAAATAATTAATTTTTTATTTGAATTGTAATTAATAATAAAACAAGAAATTATATATTGTAAATTCATTTAATTTAAAAAAAGAAATAAAAATAATAAAATTTTTTTCATTTTTCTAATTTTAAATATTTTTATTTTATTCTTTGTACAAAAAATATTCTGCTTTTTAATAAAATTAAATTAAAAAATATTTAAAACAAAATTAAATATGAAAAAATGATTTTTTATTATTTTAAAAAACAATTAAAAATTATTTTTCATTGACTTTAAAATTTTTTATCTTCATAAAATGTTAAATTTTCTTCTCCAAAATCAATTCCGATAAGTTGCATTTTTTCTTGCATTTTTTCATTTAATTTTTTTAATCCATCGTCATCTAAATATAAAGAAGCAAAAGTAATTAATTCAGAAATAATTTTTCCTTTGGTTTTTCTTAAAACATTTTTATCTTCAACATCAATAATATTATTAATAAATTGTTCATCATGAATAATTTCTCCCATTTTTTTTTCAAAATAAATTTTTTCTTTTAAATACTCTATTTTATTATTATTTTCCCATTCAGAGTAATTTTCCTTTTTAACTTCTTCTATTTTTTCATTATATTCATCAGGAAATTTTTTATCTGAAATATATTCTTTGAAAATTTTTAATGAAATAACATAATAGAAATTATTTTTATATTTAGAAAGATAAAATAAACTTTTTAACGCCATTAAAATTTTTTCTTTTTTTAAAAAATATTTCACACAAGCAAAATGAGCAAATTTATTTTCTGTTATATTTTGTAATTTTTTAAGCATACCATATAAATCATTTTCAATGTCATTTAATAAATCTTTAACAGAAGTAAATTTATATTTATTAAAAGAAGATTTCTTTTTCATTTCTTCAAATTCTTCAGTTAAATTTTTTTCAATATTTTCTTTATTAAAATCAACATAATTATAAATATAATCTAATTTTTGAATAGTATCATAAACATATTTATTTTTACTTATTGTATCAAGATAATGAATAGTTCTATATAAATCAGTAATCATATATCTTCTTAAACAAAAATTATAAAAATCAGCTTGATCAGAAACAATAGAAGTGAAAGTTCCAAGAATACTTTTAAATAAAAAATGAGAATTAATAATTTGTTTTTTTTGAAGATAACTTTTTCCACATTCATATTCATACCATAAACATTGAAAATAATCAACATTTTCTTCTATTAAAGGATCTTTTACAAATTCATTCATTATATTTAAACTTTCTTCAACATTACATAATCTACAATTAATTTTAGCATATTTAGCATTTAAATATCTATCTCCAAAATCTAAATTTCTTGCTTTATCATATGATAATAAACATAAATTTAACATATATGAATGTTTAAATATTTTTGATTTTAACATATAAAATTCAACAACACTTTTTGTTATTTCTATTGCTTTATTTATATAATTTAATGATTTTTCATTTTCTCCTAAAAATAAATAATGATCACTTAAATAAAAATAAACCCATGATATATTTGCACTATTGTTTAATTTTTCAGTTACTTTATTTTTTGATTCGATATTGTTTAAATATAAAGTTAATATTTCTTCTATTATTTTTATTTTATATGGTTGAAGTTGATATATAAATTTGACATTTTTAAAAAATGATGGTATTGTTATTTCTATTTGTTTTAAAAAGTATTCTTCAAATAAATGTTTAAAAGTTTCTCCAGTTGAAAAAGCAAGTTCTAATTTTTGAATAATTTTACTTTTCGGATTTTTTGGTTTTAATTCAGAAATTAAAATATTATATAATTTATTAATAAATTCATTATCTTCAGTTAATGATAATAAATCATCATATTTTTCAGGTTTAAATTTATCATCATTAATTTGAATAATAAAATACCATATATAATAATTAATATTTTCTGAATTTAACAAAAGTACTTTTTTACAATAATCAAAAGCAATTTTATAATTTTTACAGAGCAAAGCATTTTTAACAATATTTTCATAAAGAGTGATTTTATCAATAAAACTGTCTTTAAAATGAATTAAATAATCCATAGCTTCTACAAAATGTTTTTGTTTATTTTTAAGTAAAGAGATGAAAACTTTAATTTCATGAATTTCTTGTGTCTTCAAATTTCCAAAATTCATTTTTTCAACAGATTCAAGAGCAGAAATAGCACTTTGGAAATTTCCAATTAAACTATTTGAAAAAGCAAAAGTGACCCAATTTAACATTAAACCAGGTCTACATTCAATAGCTTTTCTAGATGAATCAACAAAAGAATTTAATTGCCTTAAATATAATTGAAGATATGATAAATCTCTTATAACAATATAATTTGATGAATCATTTTTATTTGCTTGAAGATAACATTTTAATGCTTGAGAATAATTTCCATCTTCCTTTAAAAATAAAGCGTAAAAATGCCATGCTATTGAACTTTTCATATTTAATTTTAATGCTGAGTTTATACACTTTTTTCCCTCTTCTTTCTCATTCAAATAATACATTGATAATCCTTTTAAACTTAAAGCTCTCTCATCTTTTGGATTTTTTTCATATATTTTTGAACAGGCTTCTTTACATTTTTGGTATTCTTTGTTATCAAATAATCTTAATGCCTCTTGAAAACGGTCTTTTGGCTGAGACATATCAGAAAATAAATGTATTATTTTTTTATTTTTTTTTCAAATATAATTATTTTTTTTAGGGAGTTTAATTTTTTTTATAAAGATGGGGAATGATTGTTGTAAAAAGGAAATTAATTTAACTGAAGAAGGAGAAAAATTAAAGAAAATTTTGATTATTTGTTTTTTTATTGATTTAATTTTTTTATTTATTAGAATTTTTTGTGGAAGATTTGATGGAATATTTTTCACAGTAATAGAATTATTAATTTTTATAATGACATTTATTACTTGTAATTATCAGACTGCTGCTTTTTTAATTTTTTTCACTCTATTTGATATATTTTATATTATATTATTTCTTGGACAAAGATTACAAAATAAAATTCAAAAAGTAGAAGATACTTATTTAGAGAAAAAAATACATAAAATAGGAGTGTTTATAGAGATTTTTTTTTTAATATTTTTAATATTTTTAATTTACTTTTCTTTTAAAGCCTATAAAGAATTTAAAGCAATTGCATTTGGACAAAAAGAAAATGAATATCAACCAATATTAAAGAATGAAAATATTCAAATTGATTATAATAATATTAATAACAACAACAACAATAATAATAATAATAATTTTGTTCCTTTTTCTGGACAAGGTTATATTGTAGGAGGAAATTAAATAAATAAATTTTATTATTAAATATTATATTTTAAATAAATGATTATTTATAATTTTCATTTTAATATTTCTAAAAAGAGTATCAATCATAAATGTAAAAACACCATATAAAGTTCCTCTGATAAATAAATTATCAGATAATTTTCTACAAATTTTATGGATAAATTGATAAATAATAATAGTTAATAAAAGAAAAATAGTATTGATAATTCCATTTTTAACATCATTTTCATAAAATTCTAAAGCTATTGAAAAAATAGTAAAACCATATTGTCCTATTTGTTTATAAATACCTTTTAAATAATAAAAAATTATTTTAACTAAAGAATTTATTCCAATTGATTTTGAAATTTTCAAAACATATTTTTTATAATCTTTTTCAATTAAATATTTATAATATTTAAGAGAAGATCTTACTCCAATTCCAATAGCATTTTCTAATAAAATTTCAAATAAATTTATTTGTATAAATTCTTCTCTTTTCATTTTTTTATTATCTTGATTTTTACTTTCTTCTTTTTTTTCTTCTTCAATTTTTTTTTCTTCTTTATTTTCTTCTTTTTTATGTTTTGGTTTTTCATACATTAACATTTCATCATCTTTATCAATAATTTTTCTTCTTTTATTTGATTTTAACATTGAATCTGCTAATGGAGCAGCATCAAAAGTTTCTGTTGTTATTGGAGGAGGAGCTGGTTGATTGTCAAAATTTAATTTAAATGATTTTACTGTCTCATTTAATGATAGATTTATTTTTTCTTTATCTAAATCTAATGATAATATTGCTGGAAGTAATATTATGAAATTTAATATTATATTTAATTCCTTCATTTTAAAATCAAAATAATTTTTAATTATAATTAAAAATTTTTGTGAAATAAAAATAAAAAATAGAATTTTATATAATTATTTGTTTTAAGAATTTTGTTTATTTTCTTGATGCATATATTAATATATTTCTTGTAGATATATTTTCATTGAATATTTTAACTAATTTTACATTTTCAATACCATTTTCAATTAAATATATTATCCTATCTAAAGCAATAATATATTCAATTAATTTGGCAAATTTCATTCTTATCATATTAACACTCCAAAGAATTTTTTCTTTTCCTTTTTGTTCATTAATGAACTTTTCTAAAACAGAATCTAAATTTTTAAGTAATTCATTTTTTTTTTGAATAACAGAATTGTTTTGATTTTTATCAAATTCATGAAAAAATTTAAGTAAATAATCTTTAAAAGATTCATTTTCCTTTAAATCGATTTTTCCAAAAGCATAAGTGAAAGATAATTCTTGAATAAATTCTTCAAAGAAAGCTTGTAATAAAGTTCTAAAATAAAATTTTTTATACATAATAGAATTAATATCTTCAGTTTCAGTATTATTTTGCATAGCAGAATTTCTTGCAGTTCTAGTTAAAAATAAATAAGGATAAACATTAACAATATATTTACTTAAAGGATATCCAATTTCATTGAAATTATAATTAAAAACACAAGTTTTTTCTAAAAAATCTCCTTTTGCAGTGTAACCTACTGTATCATAATAATTTTGAAACAATTTTAAATTTTTTGATTGAGGAGTTATATATTCAGTTAATAAATTCATACAACAACTTACTATTGTTAAATGAGAAAAACAATCATATTTAATAAATACTTTTAAAGTATCAGAAGTTAAATTTCCACATGAATGTAAACCAAATAAAAAAATATTTTTTTCTTTTTTTTTCTTTGAAATTAATATTTCTTTTATTTTCTCATCATAAAATTTCTGAAAATTATTTAATGTAACTATACTATATAAAACATAGAAATTATCTTTGTTGTTAATTGAATTTGTTTTATTTATTAAATTTTCTTTCATATCAATTCCTATATATAAACAATTTTTATTATGATTTAATAAAGTTTCTGTTAAATAAGATTTTCCGCATCCCATTTCTAATAAAGTTTCAATTTTTTCATTTGATATTGTTTCTATAAAATTTGATAATTGCTCTACTTCATGTTCTTTTTTTACCTTAAAAATACTTTTTTTACTCTTTCCCATATTTAATGGAATTTGAAATGAATCTACTCCTTTATTTTTTTCTATTGAAGAATCATTTAATAATATATTTAATTCTTTTGTTAATGATACATATAAATTTCTTTCATCTTCTTTTTCTAATATTGGAGTTTTTAATAATTTGTTAAAGTCATATTTGTTTTTTTCTAATATTTCTATTGTATCATTTATTAATTTGTCTTTTGATAATTCTTCATAAATTTTTTTTTTGAAAACATTGTTTAAGTTAATTAAAAATAAATGCTGAAGTTTATTATATAATTCTATCATTTTATCTAAAAGAATATAAAATTTTTGTAAATCTTTTTTAATATTTAATGGGAATTTTTCACTTCTTTTTTCCATATAATTAAAATTTAATCTTATAAATTTTAATACAAAGTAAAAAATATTAAAATATAAAAAACAAAGAAATATTTATTTTATCCATTTATTTATTTAAATTTATATTTAATTAGAAATATTATATAAAATATAAAAAATAAATATTAACAAATGTATATATCTACAAATTTTTATTAAATTCATTTAAAATAAATGATTATGTTTTATTTATATTTTAAATAAATAAGAAATATTATTTGAGACTTTTTATTTTTGAGTATTATTATAATTTTTATTATATGTTTTTCATTGTCATTTTATTTTCATTCTCTTGTTTTTAACTTTTCTTTAGAAATAAACAATTCATGAAGATAGTGTTTAAATATGATAAAAAATTGAATTTTTCTAATTTTTAATTAAAAAATAATTCTTAACCCTGATAAATTTTAAAAATACCAAAAATAAAATAATTTTAAAAACCTAACTAATAATTTATTTTCCAGCAGCTTCAATTAATCTTCTGCAATATTCCATAGAACCTCTCATACCTAAATCATGAACTTTAATAAGAATAACAGGAGTATTTTTCAATACATCACTTAATCTTCCCTTATCAGTAAAAGCTTTTTTCCAAATATCACTCTTAATGACTAAATCTTGAAGAGCAACACTTAATCCTCCTAAAAGATACAATCCTCCAGAAGGTAAATACATTAGAGCAACATTACCAGCAGCTTGTCCATATAATTCAACAAAGAATTCAAGTGTTTTTTCACATAATTTACATTCTTTTTTCAATCCTTTAGATACTATTTGATTATTAATTTGAAGTTGAGTATCAGAATTAGTTGTTCCTTGAAAGACTTTTACTTGATCAAATAATTGTTCATCATGACTGACTTTAATTTGTCCAGAAAGGAATTTATAAATGGGAATAATAGCTTGTCCGCAAGTTGCTCTTTCAGCAGAGACATGATCAATATTATAATATTTCATAAGGAATTGCATGTATTTAAATTGTAATTCATTTCTTGCAGGGAAATCACTGTGAGATCCTTCTGCACCGCAAACTAAATGATATTTATCTCCTTCATTCTTAGTAAGATATCCGACACCTAATCCAGTACCAGGACCTAAAGTAGCTTTAGGTCCATTAGGATCAATAGGTTTATCATTGACAATTAAGTAATCAACTCCTTTAACCATCTTAGTTTGAATACCATAACCATTAGCAACAAAATCATTAAGAAAAACTACTTTTTCGATACCCATTGCTTTAGCTAATTCTTCTCCATTTACTGAATTCCAATGTTGTACATTAGTAAATTGAAGAACAGTGTTATTCTTTATTGGACCAGGTACTCCAAATACTGCAAAACGAGGATAGTTTGGTGTTCCTTTAAATGGAGCAAGGTATTGAGTAAGTAAATCATGCACGTTTTTAAAGTTAAAAGATAAAAGATATTTGTTGTCTACTAATTCATGTTGGTCGTCTGGGTTTGCTGTTATTTTTAAAAGACATAAACGAGAGTTTGTTCCTCCTATGTCACCTGCGAGAATTGGTACTTTTGCACTCATTTTTTATATATTTTTTTTCCCTCAGTTATTAGATTTTTATATTTATTTTTTAATTTTTTTTCAAGAGGATGTTTTTGGCTAATTTATTGAAATTTTTTTCATATAGTTTTTTTTCATTTCTTTCTCATTTACTTTTTATTTAATATTGATTTTTGATGATTTTTTTACTTTTTTTCAACTTTATCAAGTTTTTAACTTTTTTTTTGGGTTATTGGGTTTTTGACTTATTTATTTTTTCATTTTTTCAACAGGAGTTGTTTTGGTTGTTTTTAAAAAGAAATTAAAATTAAAGTATTATAAATTTATTATGTTATTTTTTTTAATATTTTTGACATCCCTAAAAATGTGTTTTTTTGAGAATTAACATTTATGTATGAAAGGTAATTCATTTCTTTCATTATATTATTTATTAAATTAGAAATCATCATTTTAAACATTTGTTACAAATTTAAGTTATTTATTATTGAAATTATTAAGAATTAAATAATATATTAAATATAACTGAAGTCTATTTAATCGATTAAATAAATTATATATTAAATAAATGAATTATTAGAATTTAAAATTAATTAAAAATGAAATCCAAATTTTTTATTCAAACTTAAAAAATATACATTCCTTTAAATATCTGAAAATTCTTTTAATAATCTTATAATAATAATAATTATTTAATTTTAAATTAAAAAAAAAATTTTGAATATTTTTGATAATACATAAAACTATAAAATTGATTAAAATTAAAATTTAATAATAATTTATTTTTTTTTTCCCCCACTTGAAATAAATCCTTTTTGATTAATCCATTTCATTTTATCTTCCATTCTTTCCATTCTTTTGATATCATTATAAGTAATAAAATTACCTAATTTTTTTTTAAAATCTTCAACAGAAAGATTATTATTATTTCTTGCTTTGGAATTTTTATTATTTTTCTTTTCATTAGGATCAGTAATTAAAGGATCAATTTTATTTTGTTTAGGAATAATAATTTCAGTAGTAATTTTTGAATATAAAGGATTTGATTTTTTTAAAATATTTAAATATTTTTTAAAATCAAAAGCTAAATCATTATATAAGAAACTAACTTGATATGATGTTAAAGATTTAGGTTCACAAATATAATTTTTTTCTATTAACATATCATTAAAGAATGTTTCTATTTGTTTATTTAAATCTAAACCATTTGAAATATTATTGATTATTACTATATTTGAATATGATTCGTTTATTTCTTCTGATTTTTGTATTATTTTTTTTACTTCAAAAAATTTTATTTTATTATCTTTTATTAAATCATTTATTTTTGTTTTTTTATTTGTTAATTCTTTTTCAAGATAAAAAATTTGTAAATCAGTTTCATTTATTTTTAATTCATTACTTATTATTTTCTTCATTTCTCCAAATGTGAAATTTAATTTTTGATTTTTTATTTTATAATGTTCTCTTCTGAAAATATAATCAATATTTAATTTTAAAGGTACATTTTTTTTATTTTTTTCAGGATTTTTTTCTTGTATAGTTTCTAATTCTTTTTTATTTTTATTTTCTTTTCCTTTTTTAAAGTCTTGAACTGTTTTAGCTTTTTCTGATGATTTTGAATTTGTTGTTTTATTTAATTTTGTTGATGTTGTTAAATTTGCTTTATCTTTTGAATTTGATTTTGTTATTCTTTCTTTGTCTAATTTACTACTCATTTAAAAAAGTAAAATTATTTTTTTATCAAAATTATAAAACAGAAAAAATAAAGTATTGTAAATTATATGTTAGTTATATTTTTATTTATTATTTTTTATAAATTTTTTCAATTTTAATTATTATTAATTAATAATATTTTTTTAATTTAAAATTTTTATAATGTCTTTTATGAAATTATCAAAAACTAAATCTCATTTAAAAAATAAATGTACTGTTATTAAAATAAATGATAATGGTTATCCAAAAGAATTAAATATTGAAAAACTATTTTCTAAATCTTGTAACAATAAAAGTAGTAAATTTATTCTTGAAAAAAGTGTAATTTATCATACTTATACAATTTTAAATAAAAAGAAATTTTTAGATAATATTGAAAAAGTGAAAATTCAAATTGAAAATTTTAATGAATCTTTACAAAAAGAAAGGTTTAAACAATCAATGAGAATTGAAAATTTAAAAAAATGTTCTTTTGATAATTATAATTTTGATTATTTACTTAGTAATTTAAAAGTCAAAAAAAATAATAATTCACTTAATGAAAATTTAAAAAAGGAAATATCAGATAAAAATAAAAAAGTAAAAAAGAAAATAAGATCTTTTTATGATAAAGAATTAGAAGAAATAATAAATTCAAATAATAAAAATAATGAAATAATTGAAAATGAAAAAAATAAAAATAAATTAAATATTAATAAAAATCAAAATAATTTAAATTCAAGTAATAATAGTACAAATAAATTATTTAATAGTTCAATTTCTTCTTATAAAAATAATTCTTTAAATTTAAGTTTACATTCTTCTATTTCTTCAAAAAAATCAAATAATAATATTTTGAAAAATTTTTATTTTATTGTTCCAGAAGAAAAAATTGAAGAAGGAAGAAAAGAATATTCTTTTAATAAAAATAATGAAAAAATACAATTTAATAATGAATATATTAAATCTTTTAAAAATTGGAAAATTTCAAATGAAGATAAATTACTTTCTGATGATGTTTTAAAACATTTTGAAAAAATGAAAATTTACGAAAAAAATAAAAACATTGAAAATGATATTTTAAATTTAATTGACAATGAAAATTCTCAAAATGAAAAATTAGAAAATAATTTTGATCAAGGAAAATTAACTTTAGATGATTTAATTGATAATAAAAGTTTAGATAATATTAATAATGAAAAAAATGAAGATGAAGAAAAAATAATTATTGATAATTATGATAATTTAAATATTAATATAAATGATAATTTTAATGAAGAAAAGGAAAAAATAAATTTATTCAAAAATAATAATATTTCATTGTTAAAATTACAGAAAAAATTAAAAGAAAAAGATAAAAAATATAATTCAAATGAATTATTAAATGAAAAAGAAATAAAAGACAATGAAATAAATTATTTAAATTATAATAAGACAGAAATAGAAAAAAAAATAAAAAAAGAAGAAGAAAAAAATATAAAAAAAAATTTAAGATATTCAGAAGAAGAAGAAAATGAAAATTGGGCAAAAGTATCTTTTGATAATATTGAAGAAGAAATTGGTTTACCTAATTTTATTAATGAAATAAATAAAGATATTATAAAAGGAAATTTAAGAGAATTATTAAATATGATATGTATCGATAATTATGAAGAAATAAAAAATAAAATTAAAATTATTATTAAAGATAATAATAATAATCAAGAAAAATTTATTGATTTATTATTTTTAAAAGCTATTTATGAACCCTTTTTTCAACCTTTATATTCTAAATTATGTTTTGAATTAGATAAAATTTTAATTAATAAAAAAGAAAAAATTAAATCTGCTTTGAAATTAAAGATCATTGATAATTGTAAAAAAAATTTTGCAAGTTTAAAAAAAACAAATGATAAAAAGTATTTTTTAGGTAATATTCATTTTATTTGTGAATTAATCAACAATCAATTAATTTCTAAAAAAGGAGGAACTCAATGTATTTCAAATTTATTAGAAAAGTTTTTTGAATTATCAAAAGAAAATAAAGTCAATGATAGTTATATTAAATATCTTTATTTGGAAAGTATAATAATTTTTATTGAAAAATTTGGAACTAAATTAATTAATAATTATAAAGATAATTATAAAGTTTATAAAGATGAAATTGATAAAGACATGAATAAATTAAAAGAAATTTATCAAGACACAAAATATAAAGATATGCCTTCTTATATAAAATATAAGTTAATTAATTTAATTGAGAAAGAAAAAAATAATTGGAAACCATATTTTTATGAAAGTTTAACACAAATTCCAATTGAAAACATTCAAAAAGCATATAAAAAAGAAGAAAAAAAAGATATTAAAATTGATCAATCTTCGAATCATAATTTAATTAATAGTAATAATAATAATAATAGTAGTAAAAATTTATATAAAATTAAAAATCAAAAAATGATGAATAAAAATAAATCAAGAGATTTTTATTTCTATAATAAACATAATGAAAATAATGATTATTATTATGAAAATAATAATATTAATTATAAAAACATTTATAACAGAGAAAATAATAATAATTTTTACCCTTACAAAAATTATAACAATCAAAATTATTACATTCATCATAAAAATTATTCTAACCTAAACATATCTTCCTCAAAAAAAAAAACCTTAACCCTTAATATTAGCAAATCTAAATATCTAATATATAAAAAAAATATAAAAAAAAACAAAATTAAAAAAAATATTAAATAAAATTCGAAAATTTACAATATACAATTCTCTTAGACGACTACACTCAGTCTGAGTTATCCTTTAAAATGATAGTAATAGGTGATTCAGGAGTAGGAAAGTATTGTTTAATAAACAAACAACAAAAATATATTTGAAGGCATATTATGCAACAATAACATTTAATTGTTTTTATGGATTTAATGCATAAAAAATTTTTTGGAAGCTGAAAGATTTTATGTCTTGGTTTTTTGAATATTAAAATAATAACAAAGAAAGTATTGGATTAGATAAATCATTTAAAGAAAGTGAATATTATTCTATAATAATAATAAAAATAATGAAAAAGGAGGATGCTCTCAAAAAAAATTTTTTCAAAGGTTTTTTATTTATTTAAACATTAAAAAGTAGTTTTTAAATGTTGTTTATTTTAAGATTTATTTTTTTATATTTTTTTTTCCATTAAATTATTAATTTATAGTTTAATATTATATATATTTTTAAATGAATAAAACTATGGAAAAAGAAACAAGAACTTCTGATTTTTTTTTTTATAATGTAAATAAAGAAATTAAGGAATATAATGATGAAGAAAATAATAAAGAAGAAAATAATATATTTTTAAATTCTTTTGTAAATATAGAAAATGATAAAAATACCTTTATTGTATATGATGATAAAGAAGAAATATTGTCAGAAAATGAATGGGAAAAAATATTTCAAACAAAAAAAAATTATTCAGATTTACCAATAGAACTTAAAAAAAAAATAAATAATTCTTTAGAAAAAGGAATTCCAGAAAATTTACGTTTTAAAATATGGAAATTTCTTTCTCAATATGATTTATTTAAATTAAATTATGATAAAAATTTATATGAAAATTACTTAGTAAAAGAAAATAAAGAAATAGATGAAATAATATCAAAAGATATAAATAGAACATTTATAAAGAATAATATAATACCAGAAGAAATTAAAAAAAAATTATTTAATGTATTAAAAGTTTATAGTATTTATGATAGAGAAATTGGTTATTGTCAAGGTACAAATTTTATAGTTTTAACTTTATTATTGACAATAAAAAATGAAATTGATTCTTTTTGGATTTTTGTAGTAATAATGAATGGAAAAAATTGGAGAAAATTATTTGAAAATGGAACTCCAAAATTAATGTTATTAATGAATAAATTTTTAGATGAATTAAAAAAAGAAATTCATGAGATTTATGTTTTATTAGAAAATAATGATTTAATAAAAGAATTTCCTGGTATCTTCGCATTATATTTTTCTAATATTTTTTCTTATATTAATATTCCTAATCAATTAACTAATAGAATTTATGATTTATTTTGGATATATGAAGAAAAAGCTATTATTGGAACTTTAATTAATTTATTTAAATTAAAAAAAAATTTTTTGTTAAATTTTAATAATTCTGATGAGTTAAATTTATATATTAGAAATCATTTATTAAATGATTGTATTAATGATTTTGGGATTGATAAAATTATTTATAAATCTAAAAACATAAGGAAAAGTATTAATTGTATATCAGAAAGAGAGGTTCCTATAAAATAATAGAAATTTTTTTTTTCATTAAGATTTTCTTACAGTTTTATTTAAATATATAATTTGTTTTATATTTAAATCTTTTCATAAAATGTTTTTAAACAATTTAAATATTATTATTTATTTATTTATTAAATAATGGGACAATGTTGTGAAGGAATTAATTTATTTAATGCAGAAGAATATATATGTTCAATATTTAAAGATGATAATTTGAAATTAATCAATTATAATTATAATAGACTTTTAAATTTTATAGTTAAATATAGAATTAAACAAGAAATTCGTAAAAAAGAAATTATATCAGAAATAATTCCAAAATTATTTAATAATAATGAAGATAATCATTATTTAAAGTATCATAAAGCTTTTTTTAATGAAATTGTATCTGAATTGGATGATAATAATAATTATTATAATGTTATTTTATATTTTTATCCTTTTATAAATCATGAAAATGAAAATATTGAAAAAACTTTATCTGAACTTTTAAAATTTATTTGTCCCAATTTAACGAAATATAATTTATCAAATCGAATCGAAAAATATATTTCTTTTTATACAATCAAATTAACCAAAATTGTTTTTGAAAATGAAGATGAAAATTATATGAAAGAATCGTTAGAAGAATTAAGTAAAATATATAGTATAGATAATATTAAAAAATATGTTAATTCTATCATAGAACCTATAAAAAAAAAATATGGTAATAATGAAATTATTTCTTTAAAAGATATCATGGAAATTTTTCTGCCTTTTCATCTAGGAAATTTTCAAACAAGTAGATTATTAATTTATAATCAAATTCAGCAAAATTAAAATAAAGTATTTTTGTAAGTAGTTTTTCTTATGATAAAATATAAAATTCATATAAATAAAATTATATAATGAAAAAAAAAATATTGATAATATATCCTAAATGATTTAAAATATTAAATAATTGTTTAATATAATTTAAATAAGTGACTTTTATAAATTAAAAAATTATTTAATTTAAAAGTTTAATCTAAATAAAGAAGTTGTAAAAAATATTTAAAAAAAACTCAAAAAAAAAATTAAAAAAAAATGGGTAATCAAATTAAAAAATATAGTTCAATATCAAATGCACATCAAAAAGGTTTTATAAGAATAAATTCAAATTTAGAATCTTCACTTCAAGAAAATGAAATATATGGTTATCATTTATCTTCAGAACCAGAAGAAAGAGAATATTATTTAAAATGTCCTTTTTGTAATAGAATAATTTTTGATAATGGAATAAATGAGTTTATGGAATGTGAAAGTTGCAAAAAAATAATAGAAATTCCAGATAATAATTTTAATGAAATACAAAAACAATTTTTATATTCAAAATCAAACCAAAAAAAATGTTTAGTTTGTGTAAAAACAAAAAATTGTTTGAATACAATATATAGACTTCTTCCTTTTAAAAAAATAACAAAATTAAAAACTCCTTCTTTTAAAACAATAAATTTGATAGTAAACAAAGATAAAATTCCAAATATGAATAATTATAATGAAAATAATATTTTTATAGATTTAATCAATAATATAATAATTCCATTTTTTCAATTTAAATCAAGATTACTTCATAAAGGAAAAATATTTTCAATTGGAGAATATGAATTTAAAGTAATTTCCACAACTCCAAATTTAATTAGTGGAAAAATAACTAGTTTAACTTTAATAAGATGTCATGAATTTTATAGTAATATTATTCCTATTAAAGAAGTTAATATTATTACTTGTAAAAAATATGATAATTTAAATATTGAAGATATTAAAAATAAAATTTATAATACTCCTTATTTAAGTCAATTATGTATTTTAAATAATTATTTAACTAGAATTAATTCTATTGATTTATTTATTAGAAAATGTAGTCCTAATTATGGAATTATTAATAATGAAACTATATTAAATATTGAAAATAAAAATATTGAAGATTTAAATTCTGTTTTTCTTGGTGTTATTAAAAATGAAAATCCTTTTTTAAATGACAGAAAAAATCAAAATATTATTATTGAAAGATTTTATAAACCATATTTTTTATCTGGTATAAAAAAATATATTGAAAGAGGTGATATAATAAAAATCGGAGAAATAAAATTATTCGTTTTAAAATGTAATCCTGAAAATGGTTTTATTAGTAAAAATACAAAAAATATTTTTAAATTCGGTAAAAGTGAAGAAGAATTAAAAGAAAGATTAAATAATGACATTGAATTTGAAAGACACAGAATAATAAGAAATAATAATTTTGATAATAATGAAATAAATACTTCTTTAAATAATAATAGAATTAGAATTAGATTTTCAAATAGAAATATTCAAGAAAGAATTAGGTTATTAAATGAATTATTTTTAACTAGTAATTTATTTTTATTCAATCAAAATGAATTTATTCAACAACAAAAAATTGAAAGTATAATAAGAGGATTACCTAAATTTAAAATAGATAAAAAATATTTAAATAATTTAGAAAAATTTGGAGAAGAATATGCTAAAAAATGCGTTATTTGTATGGACAATTATAAAGAAGATGATGAAGTTGAAACTTTACCTTGTTTTCACATTTTTCATAAAAATTGCATTGAAGAATGGTTTAATAATAATAATAATAATTGTCCTATTTGTAAAAATGAAATTACAAATGAAGGTGATTTAATTAATTAATATTTTTTATTCTTATTTTAAATTATTATTTATTATTAGTTAACAATTGATTTTTTTATTCAGTTGTTTCTTTTTTTATTTTTTTTTAATTTAATATATTTTATTTAAACAATTTTAAATTTGAACATCTACTTCAATTTTATCCGAATTTTGATTATCAATAATTTTATCTTGTTTAATATCACTTATTAATTTAAGAATACTTAATCTATATCTTACAATTTTTGAAGTAAACCAACTATAACTATTATCAAAAACTAATTTATAAATTCCAGCTTCTTTACAAAATAAAATAATTTTAAGTGGAATTTCAGAACAATCAAATCTTTCAAGTTTATATATTTCAACAAAATAATCATTTAAATTATAATTATCATTTTCATTACCATTATTATTATTTTTAATATAAGGATAATATTTAAATAATTTAACATTAATATCATATTCATTTGTTGCTATTCCTATATAAATTAAAGAATTATTATTTTCAATTTCTATAAATTTAGAAAATTCATCTCCAGCTTCAATTGAACATAAATTTGGATATCCAATTCTTAAATTAAAATCAGAGAAATTTAAATTTTCATATTCAACTGAAATTTGATCGAATTTAATATTTTCTTCTAATTCTATATTTTTAGAATAATTTTTTTCTTCTATTATTTCATTTAATTTCTTTTTTAATTCTTCTTCTCCATTATTTAATAAATAATTCAGAAATTGACGACATTCAATAGTATTTAATCTATCTTCTTTTTTTTCATAAATTGATAAATTTATTAAATTTTGGATTATTAAATCTTCTATATTTTTTCTATATTGTGGAAAAATAAAATATATTTTTTTTAAAAGTAAATAACATACATATTGTAAATCAAAAAATTCATTATATATTATTAATGAATTTAATATTATTAAACATATTGAAATTATATTTTCTGATTGAATTAAAATTTCTTTTTGATTTGTTAATTCAAAAAGAGAATTATTTAAAAAATTTAAATCATTCATTGAATAATTACTTTCACTTTTTTCTAAATGAATATTATTTATTTCTTTTTCATTTTCAATAGTATTATCATATAAAAAAATACTTTTTGAATTCATATTATTCATATTATTTTCTTCTTCAATTTTAACTTTAAATTTAATACTATATAACATACTTGTAATAAAATTTCCTAATTTAAAATATGCTTTTCTATAATTTTTATTTGGATTATTAAAGAAACTTTTAATTATTTGAGTTGAATATTGTAATAATAAATCAAATTGTTCTTCAATTGAAAAAGTATTATTAAAATAATCAATTAATATATTTATTCCTTCAATTTTATTTTCTAAATTATCACTTTGACAATTATTTATTATATTATCTTTTCCATCTTTAAAATTTTTATATGAATCACTTGAAAATCTTAAAGGAAAATTATTTAATAATTCTTTTAAAGTTTCTTTTTGTTCTTCATCTAAATTTAATTTTGTATTTTGTAATAAAAAATTTAAAAATGTTGAACATTTTTTTTCTAAAGATAAACTTATATTTGTACTTTGAATTATATCTAAATTATTTAATATTTGGTTTGAAAATTGAATTATTAAATTTACATCATTACTTAAAATTTCAAAATTTGAAGTTTCTAATAAATCATTAAATATTTTTCCAATTAATATATTTACATTAAAAAATTTTCTTTCATCTAATCTATTTAATTTATCTAATAAATTTCTATTTAATATAAATTTTTTTCCGTTTGAATTTAAAATATCCTTAATAAAAAATTTGATTTCATCATATGCTATTGTTAATTTTTTTATACAATCAAATGAATTTTCTTGTTTAAATGCTTCTATAATTGCTCTTTCAAAAGTTGATTTTTCTTCTGTTGAATTTACATTTAAAGATATATTTTCTTGGTTTATCTTATTTTTATCTATACTTGGGTCTATTTTTTTTATTGTTTCTTCCATTCTTTTTTTAAATAAAATAATTTATTTATTGAAAATTGTAAAAAAAATATGTTGTATCAATTAAACATTTAAATTATATATTTATTTTCAATAATTGATTTAATCTATTGATATTCTTTAAAATTTAAATATAATATTATTAATAATTAAATGAATGAAAGCAATTTCGTTCTTTATAACGAAATAACAAGCAAAATAGATGATTATAATAATGATTTAGAATATCATTTTAAACAATTTGTAGAAAATCTTCAAAAAGGATTTATAAATTATTCTAATAATAAATTAGAAGATAAAATATTAAAATTATTAAATCCAAATGATATAAATTTTTTTCAATCAATAAAAAATTTAATAATAAATATAAAGAAATATTTTAAAGAAGAAAACCAATATTTTGATTATTTAAATTTTGATGAATCAAATATTTTAATTTTAGATTATTCAATGATAATAAATTTAACAAATATAATAATAAATATAATTGAAAAAATAAAAGAACCAGAAAAATTGTTATACAAAGAAACTTTTAATAATATTAATTTGAATTTTAAAATAAATGATTTTTTAGCAAAAAATATAATAGATAGTTTTACATGTGTAAAAATAATAAAAATAAGATTTAATAAAATTAAAAACAAAGAAAAAATAAATTTAGATATTGTTACTTTTTTTTCTTATTTTTTTAAAGTATTTTTTCCTTGTTGTATTGAAATAGATATTGATTTTAATATAATCCCAATAAATGAAGAATTTCAAAAGAAAAATTATTATGAAATAAATGAAAGAAATATAATATCATATTGTTCATATTATGAAAAAATTTTTCTATCAAATTTAATTTTAGCAAAAGCAGTATATTCATCTTTAGATATAATTAATTTATCAATTAAAATCTATGATTCATATCAAATTGAATCACATTATATTTTATCTAAATTATTCTCTAATAATAATAATAATGAATTTAAATTTGAACAAAATTCTAATTTAAGTACTATGAGTTCTTCTACTGAATATCAAAGATATAATTCTGCTAATTCTCCTAAAAAAAATAATAAAGTTATTAATCCTTTTATCAGTGCTAATGTCAATACAATTATTTATTCTAGTGAACTAAATAATAAATTGATTAAATTTGATTTATTTATTTATAATTTTATGAAAAAATATTTAGACATTAAAATTGAATTTAATTCTTTTGATCCTTTATTATTTCATTATATTAATCAAATTTTAATTAAAAATGAAAATCTAGATTATTTAGAATTAAAATTTTTTCCAGATGAAAATATTTCATTGAGAAAAATTTTATTGAATTCAGAAAAATATAATTTATATTCTAAAAAAGAAATAAATAATAATAATAATAATGATATAAGTAAAAATAATAATATTTGTGAAACACGATTAAGTACATTTCTTATGAATGAAAAATATAATAATAAGAATACTTTATATTATGAACATTTAAATAAAGATAAAGTTAATAAAGAAGAAATTTTTATATTAAAAGATGAACAAATATTAAATGAATTATTCAATGATTTTAATAAAAATTTATTTGAATTATCAATAATATTAAATCATAAAATGGGAGATTTTTGTAAATTATCAATTAATTTATCAAATTATATTTATTCAAATAGAAATATTGAAAATTTTGATAATTATAATTCTTCTATTACTTGTTTTATTATTAATTTATTTTCTAGTATTCAAAATCTAGGTTTTAAATTGGATTATTTAGAAATTATCTTTAATGATGACAATCAATGTAAAAAAAATTTATTTGATTATATTAAATTAAAGAAAAATATATTTATTGATGGTTTTAAATTGAATAAATTAAAAATTTCAGAACTTTTTTTTGATTTTAGATTTGTTTCTTCTTATATTAAATTTGAAAATTTTCCTCCTAATTTATCTTATTTAAAGTTAAAAAAATTAAATTTTGATGATTTTGAATTATTTTTATTAAATTATAAATCAGAAAATAATTCTTTTAAGAAATTAGAAACTTTAAATATTTCTTTTGATTATGATTTTGATTTTAAAATTGAATTAATTGAAGATTTTATTTTTAATTTTAAATCACAATTAAAAAAAGTTATTTTGGAATTTCCAATAAATTTAGACTTTAAATTATTAATTAAATTAATTGAAAAATATAAAAAATCTAAATCAAATAATACTTTATTAAAACTTAAAATATATTTTGAAGAAATTTCAAATCAAAATTATATTCCAATCATGAAAAATAATAATTGTAATATTTTTGAAGATAAATTAATCAAAAATAATATTATTAAAAGTATTTCTTTTCCAGATTATAATAATTTAATTTTAACTATTCCTTATTATAAATATGAGGATAAGTTAAAATTAATTCCAATAATTCATTGTTTTGAAAAAATTTGGTCAAAAAATAATGAAGGAAAAAAAATAAAAAATTCAGAAAAAATTTTTAAAAATGTTTTTGATAAAATTAATAAATTAAATGAGAAAAATATGGAAATAGAAATTATTTAAATCTTTTTACATATTATAATTAAATTACATAATTAATATATCTATTTTTTATTCAAATAATTTAAATTTAATTTATAAATGAATTATTTAGAAATTTTTGATTCAGAAATGAAAGAACAAAAAAAAGAAAATGAATCTTCTCTTTTATTAAATAATATAGAAATAATTGATTTATTAAATAATATGATAAATTTAAAAAAAGAAAATAAAAATTTAAAGAAAAGAATTAACTTTTTAGAAAATTTACTTAAAAATTCCTTAAGTAAAAAATCACTTGAAGATTATATTACAAATGATTTATTAATTGAATGTAATGAAAAAGAAAAAATCTTATATAATTTAATCCCAGATAAAAATTTAGAAGTTTTATATCAAGTAGGAGAATTAACTTTTAAAAGAAGAAAACATTATAAGAAAAATAATAATAACCAAGAAAAAAAAAATCAAACTAAAAAAAGAAAGAAAAAAAACAATGAATAAAAAAAATGTTAAATAAAAAATTATAATTTAATTTAGTCAGAATATTTAAACATTTTTTTAAACATTTTTTTTTCTTTATCTAAATCCATATTATTCTCTTTTTCAGCTTGATTTAACAATTGAATAATTTCATTATTATTAGGTTGAATTTCATTTAATTTTTTTAAAGCTTCTACACTTTCTTTATAAAATTTAAGCATTAAAGAACTTTTACCAAATAAAAAAAGTGCTTTTGGATTTTTATCGTCAAAATTTTGAATTACTTTTTTAGAAATTTCATAACAAGTAAAAATTTTTCCTAATTTAAATTTACATAAAGCATAATTATTATGAACTCCAATTCTCATTTTCATTAAATTATCATATAATTCTTTATTATTTTCTAATAAATTTTTTTGAGTATTTTCTGCGTTACTTCCAAAAACATCTCCTTCATTAAATCTATAATTTAAATTATGATAAATTTTCATTGCTCTATAAATATCATTTTTTTTAAAACATTCATCTGCTATTTTTTTATATTTTTCTAATTGATTATATTTTTCTTCAAAAGAATAATTTGAGAAACTTTGTAATTTTTGAAATTCATATAAATGAATATATATTTCTATTAATTTTCCTTCTTTATTAAATTCACCTATGTTATATAATTTAATATCATTTATATTGAAATAATCTATATATGATGTTTTTATATATATTATTTCATTTCTTTTCATATGAACTAAAACTTTTCTTAATAAATTTGGTATTGTATACATTTTTAAATCTATATCTAATAAATTTGGTAAATTTAATTCTTCATATATTTTTTTATATGTTTCATAATCTATTTCATCATCAATATTTTTTATATTATATTTTATATTTATATTATCTCTCCATTCTTTTACTTCCTCAGTATATTTATTTTCACTAATATATTCATTTATATTTTCCTTTTCAAATGAGTTAAATTTAATTTCATTATCAATTTTAATTTGCAATTTTAATTTAACTAACATTTCTCTATCTGGATTTTCACTTCCAAAACCATAATATAATATTTTAGTCTTTGAATATTTATCTTTACTTATATTATATACAAAATTATAATGATCAATATCTATTATTTCAACATAAAAATATAATGGTTGTTCATTATCTATTTTATAAAATTCCATAAATTTTTTATTTCTATCTTGCATATATGATTGTTGTACTGTAATTAATGAAATTTCTCCTTTTCTTGTATTTTGAATTAATCTTTTTTCTATTTCAAATAAATTTTTTTCTTCATTTTCAATCTCAATTTTTACTTTTTCTTTATTATATATTTCTTTTTCTTTATATATAAATTTTAAAGAAAAAATTACTTCATCTCCAATTTTAGGATAATTAAATTTTATTTCTGATGCTCTTCTTAAAATTTTTGCTTGAATTTCTCCTTTATCCATTAAATTTTTAACTGTGAAAAAATTAACTAATTTAACTTTAAAAGATATTTTTTCATTATTATATTGATTAATGAAGTTTTTATCTAAAAATTCTTTTGG
>JAEEGL015809013.1_pt1 | contig 41972 bp, 41 predicted proteins | sample 9134231 | NCBI WGS metagenome assembly JAEEGL01 (sample SAMN16246548, study PRJNA631951) | gut metagenome | biome: gut microbiome; feature: rumen; material: fiber-attached | host: Bos | place: Iran: Karaj | collected 2018-10
AAGGTTCTTCATTGTCGTCCCAATTTTCGAAGCCGCCGTTGGGCAGTTGCAACTGGGCGAACATCATGCCGGGAATCAAGGCCAGCAACAAAAGGAAAAATTTCTTCATAATCTTACTGTTAAGTGATTAATGGTTTTCTTTGTGGAGCCGGCGGGAGTCGAACCCGCGTTTCTTTCGTATCTCCTTGATAATCAGGAAGTTATCTGTGTTTTAAAGGGTTATGAATTTGGTTTGGTCAATTTTGGTTGTTTTTTGTCGCGTTTTTGTCGCATTTTTATGGCATTAAAAAACTGCTGTTGAAGCAGTTGTGAGAGTTGGTGAGTTGGTTTGTGTCGCACTTTTTACGGTTGTCAACTTTTGCTTAGCTCGCGGACAATAGAGAGTAATTCCTTGATTTGCGCGTCTTTTTCCTTGATTTGCGCGTCTTTTTCCTTGATTTGCGCGTCTTTTTCCTTGATGCGCTCATCCAATACCTCTATTTGTGCTCGAAGTACATCGGGAGAGTCGCTGTAATATTGGCGGTTGTCCTGGTGGATGGAAGAGTTGTTAATATCTCCGTTCGTTTGGATTTGATTACCAGAATTGTTTTCGGAGATATTTTGGTTTTGAAGCCGCAATTTCGATGTGATTTTTTTTTGACTTACAATGGGTAAATCTTTTTCGCTTTTACACCAGCGTGAAACGGTTTCCCTTGTTACACCAAATAATTTGGCAGCATCTTCCTGTGTCATCCCATGCTGGATAATCATTTTTTTTAATTCTTTTCCGTTCATAATCAATGTTTTAAATTAAAATATCAAAAAAATATCAACAAATGTGATTTTTATTTGATATTTGTATTATCTTTGTCGCACGAAAATAACACAAATGTACTATTGCAATTATACAAAAAATTTTTGAATAAAAAAACACTATGAAAAAAATGCCATTATTAAGCGCAGAGGACGCTATTATTATTGCCAGGAAAACCGGTTACACGGTCAGTTCGGTGCAGGCCCTTCTGAGAGGCAGAAGGCGCAAAAACGCCATGAACAAGAAGGTGTTTGAGATTGCCGCACAGCTTCGCAAGATAAGAAGAGAGGCGGACAGGGCTGCCAAGGTTCAGATTAAGGAACAACTTCAAGCCATTTAGCCATGAAACGAAAGGGGAGACCGTACAAGATTTTCATCAGCGGGCCGGTGAGCGAGCCGATGGCCGACCACGGCTGGATATGGGTGGACAAGAGTTTCAAGGCCACGGAGGCGAAGCTGCTACGCCAGTGGCCACAGGCTGAGTTGTGGAACCCGATGCGGAACTGTCATCCGAGTTGGAGCTGGCTCAGGTGCATGGTGAAGTGTCTGTGCGAATTGCACGGCTGCGATGCGGTGTGCCTGAAGCCTGGTTACCAGCGCAGCCGGGGAAGCCGCACAGAGTTTTTCTTCGCGCGCCTGTGGAAGAAGGACATCCTGCTGGAGGCGGGCGAGTATGTGCACAGGGTTGGGAAGTTAAGAGTTGAGAGTTGAGAGTGAAAATAAAACCTTTATAAGGTGTAAATCAATTATTATTAACCAATCAAAGCCGTGCGAAAAGGCGCATGTTGTGGTGAAAGCCCCATTAAGTTATACAATTAGTTTAAGACGCAAGGTCCCGCCAGCCGTGAGGTTCGCGGGGAACCGGATCGATAGGCCCTTAATCGGATAGAGGGAGGAAATAATGCTTTTTAACCATTGGACTGCTGTTCGTGTTCGCCAATGGAGGTTGGTGCCGGTCCCACGCTAAAGTTCTACAGCCGGCACGTCCATGACAGCCTTAAAGCAAAAAAGCTTCGCGCATTAGCAAGTTCGACTCTTGCCGATCCGACCTGGTTCTGGTACCCCTGCCGCTAATAAGCACGAAATGGCTCGGCAAAGCCACCCCTCCGCCGCCAGCTGGGGAAAGCTGGAAAAAGTAACCGCCCGCAAGGGTTAGCTCCGATAAAGTAGGCCAAGTGGTATCGAATTCCACCGGAGGGGCAAAACAAACTGACAATTAATAATTTATAATTTGCAATTAAGAATGAGTGAGTTGTGGGTGGAGCCCGCATGGGCCGTAAAGAGAGATTTGCCGGCTGCGACGCCGAAGCAGGAGAAGGACAGGGGGAGTGTGCAAGGGATGATGCGCAGGATGTTTCCGGATGTCAAGAGATGGAACCTGTGCATACCTGTGTCGGTGTATGATCTCAAGGGCTTTTATGTGGCCACCTTTGCCAGCGTGCAGGAGTGTGCGCTGGCGTTGGGTTGTTGCCATAATGTTGTCCTGAAGGTGATAAATGGCGGGGGCAAGTCGGCGGGAGGCTTTCAGATAAGGCGTGCGGACATCATCGAGCGCAATGGCGACTGGTTTGTGAAGACGAAGCGAATCGCCTCGCTTGTGCGAGAGCGGGTGAAGACGTCCGTGGCGGTGTCGGTGTACGACCTCAACGGCTTCTATGTGACCACCTATCCTTCGGCGAGGAGCGCGTCGCGGGCGTGTGGTTTGTCGAAATCGGGCGGAAGCGTGTCGTCGATGGTGAGCAACAACGGGAAAAGCAAAGACGGATGCCGGCAGTTGCGCGGGTTCCAGTTCAGAAGGGCCAGACGAATGCCAGGCTCTGACGAGTGGGACAAGAGCCCGATAGCGAAATACAGGGGGCATTATTATTGGAGATACTGGAATCAGACACATAAATAGGAGCAATTATGAAGAAAGTGTATTGGATTGTGATGGCCGTGCTGGTGTTGGCTGCGGCCACGGCAGGGTCGGCTGCGATTGCGCAGCACCGCCACATCAAGAGTCTGAAGAGGCAGGTTGCCGACCAGACAGTGATTATAGACAGTTTGCTGAAGCGCAGAATGACGGTTTTTGATGTGCACATGAATGTGACCGACAAAAGCAAAAACAACATTTACGGGCGCTATAACAAGGGCACAATTACCATCCCGACGCAGAAGACCTATCTGCTGGAGCTGGACAGCGTGAGCATGAAAGCTGTGAACTGATAATTGAAAACTTAAAGTTATGGAAACATTCAAGTTTAAGAAGAATTACAACAACAAGCTGTGCTGCGGGGTGTTCACCACCATCAGGCCGCACAAGCCGAGCAGGAAGCCCGGCGACATAGTGGGCATAGAACTGCTGGAAGAGCGCAACGAGTACAAGGGCAAGGCCAAGATACGCCATATAGCAACGGCAAGGCTGAAGGATATTCCGGAACAGACCTTTGCGGTTGATTGCGGGATGGACAAGAAGCTGTCGATGGAACTGTTCCGCGACATATACAAACCTTACGGACTGGATGCGGACACGATGATGTTTGACATTATTGTGCTGACGCACCACTTTGAGAGTGAGTAATTGGGCAAAACAACAACTAACAACTATTAACCATGCAGGAAAGTCTTTTACAGAAGATATATGATGCGACCAACAACGGGTTGGACATCATACTGTACTATTATCCGCAGGCGCAGGGGTGCGACCAGCGGGGCAAGTTTTTCAAGATCCGCGGCGATGAGAAGACGGCGTCGGCGGCCATGAAGCAGATAAAGGGCGTTTGGAGAGTGACGGACTTCGGTGACGAGGGTACGGCCATGAGCCCGGTGGAGATATGCATGAGGGAGGAGCACCTGGACTTCAGGGAGGCGATGTTCCGTCTGGCCGACAGATACAGTGTGGCCAACGTAATAAGCAAGGAGGTGAACAAGGCGAAGATAGAGCAGCGCGCCGCCACCGACGATGAGCCGGAGGGCAAGTTCTGGTACGAGCTGAACGACAAGATGAGCCCGGAGGAGCTGAAGGTGCTGGGGCCGATGGTGACGCAGGAGACCTGCGACCGCTACTCGTACTATAGTGTGAAATACTACTGCAAGGTGAAGAACCGGAAGGTGACCACCATAAGCAGCACGGATACCTATCCCATATTCATGCGCGACTGTGGCAGCTTCAGGAAGATATACCAGCCGCTGAACCCCGACAAGGCGTTCCGTTTCTTCTATGACGGTGACAAGCCGAAGGACTTCCTGAACGGAATGGCCGAACTGAACAAGGCCTACGAGAAGTATCTGAAAGACCTGGACAAGGAGGATGAGCTGGAGTTTGACGAAGAGAAGGCCCCAGACGGGTCGAAGCCGAAAAAGGTGCGCAAATTGCCTGAGGCCATCCTGTGCAGCGGCGAGCGCGACGCGCTGAATGTGGCCGGTATGGGCTTCTATCCTTTATGGATGAACTCTGAGACGGCCAAACTGGACAGCAAAACCTACAACGATATTATGAAGAAGGTTGAGCGCCTGTATAACATTCCCGACATGGACGACACCGGTGTGCGCAAGGGCAACGAGTTGGCGATGGAGTACATCGACATCTATACGATAGAGCTGCCGGCATGGCTGGCCACCTACCGCGACCATCGGGGACGGCCCAGGAAGGATCTGCGCGATTTTGTGGAGATAAAGCCGAGTGCGTTTGAGTTCAAGGAGCTGATGAGGATTGCGATGCCGTGCAAGTTCTGGGAGAAGACCTATACCAAGACGGGCACCCGGCTGGAGATAAACACGCTGTTCCTTTTGCATTTTCTGAAGGTGAACGGCTTCGGCAAGATTGTGGATCCGAGCAACGATAATGTGACATACGTGCGCATCAGCGATTTCAGGGTAAGGGAGATACGGATTCAGAACATATCGGATTTCATCATCAACTGGGCGCGAGAGCAGAAACTGGATGTGGAGGTGCAGAACCTGATACTGAACAGTGCGAGGGTGAGCAGTAGCGTTTTTGAGAAGATTGACAGTGTGCTGCCCGATTTTACCAACTTCGACTCGCAGAGCCAGACGCTGTTCTTCAACAACAAGGTGGTGAGGGTGACTGCCGGCAGCGTGGAAGAGAGTAGGGGCGGCCTCGACGGCAGGTATGCCTGGGACAAGTCGATATGCAAACATGATTTCAAGCGAATAGAGCCGGCTTTTACGGCAGAGTGGAATGCCGAGTCGGATTGCTACCGGCTGAAGATAAACCACACCAGGAGCCACTATTTCCGTTTCCTTATCAACGCCAGCCGCATATACTGGCAGGAGGAGTTTGTGAACCGTATAAGCGGCGACGAGGCCGAGGACAAACGTTTTATGGACGAATACCACTGGGCTATCACATCGCCGAGGCTGACCGAGGAGGAACAGGTGGAGCAGGTGCAGCACTTGCTGAACAAGATGTTCTGCATAGGTTATCTGCTTCACTCGTACAAGAGCTTCAGCAAGGCGTGGGGCGTATGGGTGATGGAGAACAAGATAACCGAGGAGGATGAGAGCAGCGGTGGCAGCGGCAAGACCTTCATGCTGCGGTTTCTCAACCGTTTCAAAAACATGGAGATGCTGAACGGGCGAGACAAGAAGCTGACGGAGAACAACTTCTTTATGGACCGTGTGACCGAGAGCACCGACCTGCTGCTGATTGACGATGCTACGAAGTATTTCAACTTCAACTACTTCTATTCGATGCTGACCGACAATATGGTGGTTAACTACAAGAATGCCAGGAGTAAGGAGATTGCGTTCGCAGATTCGCCGAAGATAGTGATTACGAGCAACTTTCCGCCGCCATCGAACGACGGCAGTACGGCGCGACGCATCCTGACCTGCGTGTTCAGCGACTATTACCACAAGGCCACCGATGACAACGAGTATCTGAAGACGATGCGAATAGCTGACGATTTCGGCTACGATCTGCACAACGAGGCGTATCCATGGGAGGCGTGGAACGAGGATTACAATTTTTGTATCGACTGCCTGCAGTTCTATCTGCAGACACTGCCGCACAACTCGATGGTGGAACCGCCGATGGAGAACGTGGACAAGCGAATGCGCAACCAGCTCATGGGTGATGAGTTCAGGGAGTGGGCCGAGGTATTCTTCAGCATCGGCAGCAACAATCTCGACAGGTTGCTGTGCAAGCAGGACATCAAGGACGAGTTCGACCCGAAGCACAAGTATTCATCGAAGGGCTTTACTTCGCGCCTTAGGGCATTCTGCAAGAACACGGACTATATTGAGTGTCTCAATCCGGAAGACTGCCTTGGGTATGACCCGCACGGCAAGCGTATCATCAGGAAGCGCGACGGTGAGGTTAGGGAGTATGTGTATCTGAAAACGCACGATGCGGAGATAAACAACGAAATATAAGGGGGATTTGCCGTAACCTGCAAGGAGACCTTTCTCCACCGCCGGCCGCATTTGATTGTGGCCGGCATTTTTTTGCCTTTTTCGGCGTTCAAAAATTAACAAATCGACCCCTTTCACCCCCTGATATGAATTTATGGGAAAAAATGTGTAACTCTGTAACCGTCTGAAAGCGAAACATTAAATAATTGTTATATTTTCTTTATCTTCAGAGAAATAGAAAAAATAAAATAGAGGTTACAGATAGGGTTACACATCGGTTACAGATTGGTTACACATTTTTGGCGATTTGTGGTCCAAACACCCCAAAAAGAGGCAAAACACACACATTTTTGCGGTTACAGATTTGTAACCCGATTTGTTACCCTACTTCAAAAAAAGTGTTACCTTTGATAGTCAGTTATTTATGTTTAAAAATAGTGCGGTTACACATTTACACATTTTTTCCCGACTATTCAGTCGGCAGTGGAAAAGTAGAGAGGAAAACGGAGTCAAAAATTAACAAATGAACAGAAGAAAGGATTTTATCAACAAAATATTTGAACTATCACTTTAAATAATCATATTTTACTATCTTTGTATCATTGAAATATGTCGAAAGCAAAGTTATATAGAATCACCATCAAGGTGCATCCAGCGGTATGGAGGTACATAGACAACAACTACCCTGTGAAGAAGGGTGCGTACGACCTGTCGCGCTCGGTGTACTACTATCTGGTGACGGCGATGCTGTACCAGAGCAGGGTGCGGATGCCGTCGCAGCTGTGCCGGAAGTATGAGGAGTACAAGCCGATGACGGTGATGATCACGGAGTTTGACTTCTACCATTACGGGTTCCAAAGCAGTGAGCTGCAGCAGTGCCGGCTGAGCAGGAACATCCTTCATCTGATAGTTGACGATGCGTGCAGGCGTATCGCCCAGGCGCGTGTTGTGTTCGGGGTGCCTGTGACGACGGCCATAGATCACTATCTGATAGACAACGGTTATGAGGAAGGCGAGCTGGATGCCGAATACCTGCGCAGTGTCTATAAGCGAAAATACCGCGGTTACGAGCAGGAACTGGAAACGTGGTTTCGCAATGCTGTGACGGATTGGGGCTATAATGACGAGAAATTTGAAAAAAAACATGTTGGAATTTTTCCAAACCATTTTAAAGCGTAGAAAAGATGGAAGATTTGACGAGAAAATCCGCAGGGTGCGGTAATATGACCGGCTATGCCGGCTTATGGATAGCCAATGACTATGAGGTTGAGGATGTTAAGGAACGGGAGCCCGGATGCCGTGAAGTTGTGTTCAAGAGCTCTAGGGACTGGGGCAGGGTTGACGCAAAGAACATCTATATGTCTGATACGCCGGCTGACGGTGCGCGCCAGCTGGAGGTTACCTGCCAGTTCAGATGCACGCCCGACCAGGTTGACTATTATCTTAACGCCCTCTCGATGCACAGGTTCCTGTTGAAGCTGAAGGACAGGAACGGCAACCTGTGGCTTGCGGGCGACAAGGAGCAGCCGCTTCATTTTGAGTACAGTCATGTTGGCGAGACTGGTGGCGGCGGGGTGCACGAGTACCAGCTGCGGTTCTTCAGGCAGACCAACCTGCCACTTTACAAGCTTTTTCCTTGATTTGTTCCAAAGCGACCCGCAGCGGGTTGCTATCTTTGCCGCAAACGACAGACAGTTATGGCAAAGAACACAATCTTTTTCAATGTGGCGTCGCGCACTGACGAGCGCGCCGTGATAGACATCGACGGCGTTATTGGCGGCTGGGATTGGGAAACCTGGGAGAGGGTTAACACCGGCAAAATCATCCGTAAGGCTTTGCGCGAGCTGAAGAATACCAAAGAGATAGAGGTTCGCATCAGCAGCATTGGCGGCGATGTGGACCAGGCGCTGCAGATCCACGATGCACTGAGGGATCATCCGGCGCATATCACTACCATTGTGACGGGGTTCTGCGCATCGGCGGCCACTATTATCGCTCTTGCCGGTGACGACAGGCTGATAAGCCGTAACGCACTGTACCTTATTCACAAGTGTTCGTCCTCGACCAGCGGCAACGAGCACGATCTGGAGATGGAACTCGAAAGCCAGAAGACCGTGAACGAGGTGATGCTGGATATGTACCGGCAGGTGAACAAGAAGAGTGAGCAGGATCTGCTGGACCTGTTTAACTATGACAACGGGCACGGCAAGTGGATTACGGCGCAGGAGGCCGTGAATTTCGGATTCTGCACCGACATGGTGAGGCCCGGGGGCGCATCGACAGCCAAGGCCGCCATGGTTGACGACAGCCTGCTGGCCAAGCTACAGTATCCGCAAATACCTGAAGAGATTGCTAACGAAAACAATACGGACATGAATATCATTGACAAGGCGCGTGAACTGTTCGCGCCCAAAACAGCAGTGGAACCAATTATTAACCAAAAGCAAAACGAGATGAAGAAACTGAATGTTTGTTTTGCCCTTTTGGCCGCATTACTTTTTGCGGAAGCCGACAAGGAGTATAACGACCAAGAAGGGCTGACTCTCTCTGACGACCAGTTGGGCAAGTTGGAGAAGGAGCTTTCGGATTACGATGATCTGAAAGAGCAGTACAACCAGATGAAAGCGGCCAAGGAGCAGCTGGAGTCTGAGAAGAGCGCGTTGGAGACTTCCAACCGAACCCTCACCGCCGAACGTGACGAATACAAGGCCAAATGGGAGGCTGCCCCGGCACCCACCACGAAGGTTGACGGATCCGACAACACAGGCGACAATTTTGACGTGACCGACAATGCAACTTACGAGCAGCTTGAAAAGCTCATTTAATTGTAAAACCTTAAAAACAAAAGTATTATGGCAAGTGTATTGACTACTACCCAAATTGTGTCCGAGTACGGACAGTATTACATCAATGAGGGGCAGAACAAGAAGCGTTTGATCCGCGCTTTGCAGCAAATGCCGCAAACGCTGGAGAAACATGCCGTTCACATCCGCACAACCGAAACCCGCTATCGCATGGCGAACTTCAAAACCGGTTCGGTTCTGCAGCCCTTCACCACAGAGTTCAATCCCATCAGCAATGTTGAGTTCATCCCGAACCAGATTGACCTGCAGAAAATCAAAGTGAATGTGAGATTCACCCCCGATGAAATCGAGGACATGTGGCTCGGCTTCATGAGCGGCAACACTACCCGCAACAAGAAGGACTGGCCCATCGTTCGCTTCCTGATGGAAGAGTACATCGCCAAACAAATCGGCGAGGACCGTGAGTTGAAGATGGTGTACAAGGGTGTTCGCGACAATAGCGGCAGCACCCCCGCCACCTGCCTGGATGGTATCCAGAAGCTGTTGAAAGACGGCGCGCAGAAGAGCGAGTATCCCATCAACGTGATCAGCGGCATCGGCCAGCTTGATGCTGACAGCATCTTTGACCAGATTGAGGCCTTTGACGAGAGTCTGCCGGATCTGTACCGCACTCATCCCGTCACCATCTTCGTAAGTCCGAAATGGTTTCGTGCCTTCATGAAGGATCGCCGTGCGCAAACCTTCTACCAGCTGCGTAACGAGAACGACCTTGACACCGCCATCGACTTTACCGGCGGACGTCACCGTCTGGCAGCTCTTCCCAGCATGGAAGGCACCGACGACCTGTGGGCCACGGTTAACGACAACCTCCTGTGGCTGACCATCCGCGACATGAACACCTCTTCGGCAGACATGCAGGCCATTCACTACAATGTGGATGTGATGCTTGACTGGTGGGAAGGTATCGGCTTCGGCTGCAACCAGATGGTATGGGCTGCTGCTGAAGTGGTAGGCGCTTCTGCTGTTGACACTGCCAGCCCTACTGACGGAATCATCGCCCGCAGCATCTACCCGCAGGTAAAGGCCGCCACCAATGTTGACCACGAGAGCGCAAAGGTTACCGGTAGCGTACTGGGCGATCTGCCTGACAGTGCAGTGGTTAAAGTGGCCTACGGCACCACAACCTCTCTGGGTAGCACATCTTCAGCGCTTACGGCCACCAACGGCAAGTACACAGCCGAACTCGGTTCGCTGAGCGCATCGACGAAGTACTACTACCGTCTTGAGGTGACCATTGGCACCGACAAGTATGTTTCGGGAATGATGGACTTCACCACCGAAGCTGCTCCAGCACAAGGAGGCGGCGGCGAAGCGTAGCCGGAACCCGCAATAAGTAGGGGCGGATGACATTCGCCCCCTACTTTTCCAAAAAACAAAAGAATATTAACCATTTAAAAATTTTGAATTATGCCTGAAAATATGAATTGTCCCGCATGTCTCGAAGATCTGTACAGACCGAGTGCGTGCGAAAAAACTTTGGGCGGCATGGTGACCGAGTTCCTGTACGGTTTCAAAGACGATGTGGATCATTGGCCGGCAAAGGCCGCCGTGGTTGAAGGTTCGCCTATGACCGTTTATGTCCATACCGACCTCGGAGAAAATCTTACGATGAAGGGCGGCAAGCGCCTGTTCCGCATCCAAGTGAAGAAGGCCAGCGCAGAGCTGAAGTACGAACTTCAGGGCGAAAGCGGTGCCCGTTCGTTCAAGACCACCCTGGAATGCAACATCCCCGGTTTCCGTTCCGCTATTCTCGGATTCCTTTCGGCTACCGCCAACCATGAACTCGTTATCCTGGCCAAGACCCGCAGCGGCGAGTGGCATCTGCTGGGTGACGAAGATGAAGGCGTTGAATACGACAGCGCAACCGCCAACAGCGGCAAGGCCGGCACTGACGCCAACGGAGCCGATGTGACTTTCAGCACTGAGTGTGCAGCGCCCACGGTTTACCTTGGTGAAATATCGCACTTGATGAATGTAAGCGGTACACCAGCCGTCATCGGAACTGTTACAGAAACTGTTTCCAGCAACAAGGCCATATTGAGCGCCATTGTTACCGACAACAACAGCAATGTGGCCAAAGTTGGTTTTCGTTACAAGAAAGAAGGCACCAAGACATGGAAGACCCTTGATGTGAATTCTCACACCAGCGGAACGGCCTTTACCGCGGAAACGGAAACCTTGGATGCCGGAGACTATCTGTACTACGCCTTTATGGTTTCCGACGGCAATATGGTTACAACGGAGACCTATTCGTTCAACAATCCTTCTTAGAGATTGTGCTTTTTGTTGTTATGAAGGGCGGCGCCTATTGCCAGGCACCGCCCTTTATTGTTCCAAAGCGTTCGGAGGTGGTGGAGTATCTTTGCACTGAAACACTACACGGAAGAGGACAAATAGAATATGAATCTTGATGCGCTGAATCTTGGATTGTTGCCAGTTGAAATGACAGGAAGGTACAACCTGCCAGTGGTGAAGTCGGATGCCGTGCCAGGTGCTGACAGTCTCATCCCGTTTAACAGGGCAAAGAGGTGCATCCGCAGGGATGTGGGTGTGCATTTCTTTATAGACGACTACCAGTTTGAGCGAGTATGGCGTTCGCCACAACTCTATGTGGAGCAGCTGCGGAAATACCGCTTCGTGTGCGCTCCCGATTTCAGCCTCTACTTGGATATGCCGATGGCGGCCAAGATCTGGAACGTGTATCGCAGCCGGCTCATCACCGCCTACTGGCAGAGCAAGGGGCTGAAGGTAGTGCCAGTGCTGCAGTGGGCGGAGCCAGCCACGTGGGAGTTCTGTTTTGAGGGTATCACACCAGGCGGAACGGTGGCGGTGAGCACTTTGGGAGCGGCCAAACACCGTCTTTCCCGTCAGATATGGAATGCCGGCATGAAAGAGGCCGTCAGGCAGTTGCATCCGGATACGGTTCTGCTGTACGGCACTCCCATTGACTTTGACTTCGGAAAGATCAATGTGATGCATTACACGAACGAGGTAATAGAAAGGAGGAAAAGTTATGGGCGGTAGAGGGGCGTTCAGAGATTATAAGGCGGCAAGGCATTCTGGTTTAATCATTTTAGCAGGAATCTTCAAATCGGACTTCGGCAAAAAGAGGGACAGTGTCCTTTCTGATATAAAGAACCAATTCAAAGAACCTGTTAACAAGACTATTGTGACGGCTGATGGCAAAAAGCGAAAAATTGAAGTTGGGACAAACAGTGACAGTAGAACTCATCTTGCATATAACATTGTTGATAGAAAGGCGATGAACTCTGAAGACGCTTCAAAATTGCGTTCACTATTCAGAAACTCTTCATTTGTTGATGGTTCACCATTGAAACATGCAAGAGACGATAATTATGAGCATTTTTACTATTTCAAGGCGAAAGGCAGAAGCCTTTACTTTCATGTTGGTGAAGGTGTTAGCAAAAGTGGAGCAAAATATTATAGGTTATATGCAATTACAAAAACATTATAGGAGCATTATCAGAGGCGGTCCTGCCACCTTTCAAATGCTCCTATAGGATCGTCCGAAAACGATACTGCAAAAATACAAAAAATAGAATATGAACGAACTGCAACAATGGATTGACAATCCCGACCGCGACTATGCCGAAGGCGTGGCAATGTTTGCGCAGTACAGCAAAAACAAGGCACTGGTACGCTATTTCCAGACCGGAACGGCACGCTTCCGTATGGGGAAACTGGTGTATGAGATGGGGAAGGTGGCGAAAACGGTGGCAGATGAAAAGGCGAATAAATGGGCAAATACACAGCCATCTGCACCACATCACGCGGCATCAACGCCCAGTGAACCAGCGCATTTCAAAGGGCAGATAAAGAACCTGGTCATTCCCGATTTCATTCTTGCCGCCAAGAAGGAGGTGGCCACCCTATACGCCCTCATCGACAAGCGGCACCGGGAACTGTATGACCTTGGCACCTCCAATGCCGATGATGTGGTGCGTCATCGGAAACGCATCCTTGATGGGCGCAAGCCCGCCATCGAGAGAGCTGACCGCCTGTACCAGCTGAAGGAGGAATGGTTTGCCTTGGAAGAAGGAGCGGCTCGAAATCGTGTGGCCAGCGAGATTAAGGAGATGCTGGCGGCACCGTTGAATGAGCAGCCGACGATGATCGCACCCGTAGATTCACGCCGTGATAAGTCCGTACGTGGAATGACGGATCTGCAGCTGGCGCAACGCCGTACACAGTTGCGCAGCAGCATCACCAAGACACAGAATATGCTGCAATACCAGAGCATCCGCAAAGCGGCAACACCGTCGCCTATGCCAGAAGGACCCAAGCGTGATGAGTACGAGCGTAAACTGAAGGAACTGAAGGCGGAGTTCAAGGCGGTGACGGATGAGTTAGAGAGGAGAGTTAAAAGTTAAAAGTGAAAAGTTGATATGGAAAATAATAGACCTACATCCATTGTTCGCAAGGAGTACGGCAGTTCCGTTGAGAGCGACTTCGAGACCATTGCCCTGGCCGTTATGCAGGGGCGCAGCGGTGACCTGGGCGACACCCAGCAGCACATGCTCGACCTTACCCGCGATGCCTACCGCATTGTGTGCGGCTATCCCAACAAGAGTGTGGCCGTGAAGAAGATGTGTGCCCTGCACCCGGAGCTGAGCGAGCGCACAGCGCTTACCTATGTGAACCAGGGCATCCGCATCTGGAACCCGGGCGACCGGCTTGAGCGTGATTTTCTGAATACGGTTTTTCTTACAGCACTTATCAAGGAGATATACAGTGAGGATAGCGATGCGACGACCAGGGCAAAGAACCTGGCCACCCTGCAACGCTACCTGGCTGATATGCCTCAGGACCCGATGGATCCTTCGATGATGGAGAAGCATACCATCAACATCCAGCTCAACATTAACGGCAGCACTATTACTGTGCCGGCTGAACAGTGGGCGAAGATCAAAGAGAACAAACTGATAGCCGCCGCTCTCGATCAGGAAATTGACGAGGCGCAGGCGGAAGAGATTATGGAGGGGTAGGATTATGTACTTACACGTGTTTACTTGCGGTGAGTGCTGCGCGTTTAAAACTATCGAATGTCCATGGTATTATTGTACGAAGGAGAACAGTATTGCTTGCGAGAATTTCAGCCTTAGAATAACGACGTTCACATCTTCTTCTTCGGAGCCGATGCGGGAGTGTCCGAAGGCGACAGTTGTTTCTATGGGGGCTCCGATAGAGGTGGAAGAAAGATAAAAAATACACGTTTTTTTTTGTTTGATTTTCAGGTGGTTATAAAAATTATTGTATTTTTTTTGTTATACAGAGCACAATTATAATGTTCTTTTTTATATTTTTGCAGCAACATTATACTCTTGGCTACGCGTGCCCGATAGCGCTGTCATTCCTGCGTTAATCTTGATAATGGGCACGCCCACCCACGAGTTTTTTTTTATTATATATTATAATATTATGCAAAAGGAAAAGAACAACTTACCGTCCCAAAAAATTGCCGTGTTGATTGATGGCGGCTTTTTTATTAAAAGATTCAATTCTCTATACAATAAGAAGGGTAATATGACACCAGAAGATGTGGCTGGTGCTATGTACACAATGGCCCATCTGCATGTTGGTAAAAACAATGTCCTATATAGGATTTTCTATTATGATTGCAAACCGTTGGAGAAAAAGTTCCACAATCCAATTACTAATAAGGTTATTGATTTCGGAAAGACAAAGGAGTGCTTGTTCCGAAAAAAACTTTTCGAGGAACTGAAGAAGAAGAGGAAAGTCGCCCTGCGTCTGGGAACGGTTAAGGATAACGGCCAATGGCAAATATATTCCGCCAAAGTCAAGGAACTTTTGAATGGAACTATAGATATTCAATCATTGAAAGAGAACGATGTATATCTGAATATACGACAGAAGGGAATTGACATGAAAATCGGTGTGGATATAGCTTCTTTGTCGCTGAAAAGATTTGTTGATACGATAGTCCTCTTTTCAGGAGATGCGGATTTTGTCCCGGCTGCTAAATTGGCGAGACGCGAGGGAGTTGATTTCATCCTGGACCCGATGAACGCCAATGTTGATCCGCAGCTGTTTGAGCACATCGACGGCATGAAGAGCGTCACACCTCCTGGGCACAAGAAGAGGGTTAAAAAGAGTTAGAATCATCATCGCGACATCTTTGTCCCAAACCGCTTCTTTCCCTTTCCCTATCTTTGCCGTAAAAACTGAATATGGAACCGGCAAAGGACATACTTTTTCCCTCCGACAACCTCTACGACATCCCCTGCCTGCGTATTGATAAGCAGGCGGGACATCTGGAGCTGCCGTTCGTACCGTATGGCACCGCCTTTAAGATGAAGGCAGCGAAAACATTGCACTATTTCATTGAAGATTACCGTTTTAACTCACTGTGGGAAAACCCTGCAAAAGTGCTTAAGTATAACATAACGCAGTCGGTTGAGCCGAACTGTTCCTTGTTTGACACCACACCTGTCGCACGCGGTTTGGAGCGGATTTATCGCAAAAGATGGATTTCTCGGTGGTGGCAGGAACATGGCCTTGCCATCTATGCCGACCTGAATGTAAGTGCCAAATTCTATGAATACAACCGACTTGGCATCCCTGACGGTTACAACGCATTTGCCACACGGGGCTACCGTGGCAAACAGGAAGCCCTGAAGATTGAACACGGCATTGCGCAGCGCATATCCGGCTGTGATGTTCCAAATATGATTGTATATGGCGGTGGCCATGAGATACACGAATACTGTATGAAATACTCGTTGCTGTATGTTACCGACTTTATGACGGAGAAAGGAGAATGTGACAATGGCTAAAGATTATGGCGGCGACCGCATGGTGGAGCAACATGCCCAGCCCTATGCCGACGTGAAGAAGAAGGTGGAGGAGATGAAGGCATCAGGCAAATACTCCGAGGTGGAGATGACCAGCAATGGCGGTATCTATGCGGTTGAGAAAGGCAAAGCCCGCCACAAGCCCGAAGAGAAGGAGGCCGCCAAACACATGGCCAAGGCTGGATACCAGGTGACACTGAAGGATGAAACAGGCGTGGCTAAAACCCCAGACGGTTACGTGTACTCTTTTTCGTTTGAACAAAGAACTCCCACAAAAGGTGGGGTGTCTTTTAAGTATGCTTTAAAACATGCCGCAAGTAAACAAGCTGATGTTGCAGTTGTTTATGATAAACATCAGGTGTATCATAGATTAGATGTTGAAAATGGTATAAAGCAGTTTGAACTACACAGCAATTATCGTTTTAAAAGAATCATTGTTGTGTCAAAGTCGGGAAACGTTTATGAGCATAGTCATAACATATAAAAAGGAGTACCGCTATGCCGATACTCCCTAAACACCATCACTAACAAACCCGGCGGCCACATAGTCCTCCCTCTGGCTAACGCGATGAATGTTGTGGCAAAAATACAAAAAAAATATGGATAAGAATCACTGTGGAAAATGTATTCATCTGAAACGATCCAAGAAACCTACTGTCTCTGAACACGGCAATAGAATTTCTGCCACGTGTTTTTTTGCTGGCTACTACTATTGCATATTAGGTGGACGATTTTGGAGTGAACGTCCTAAATTTGATTTCAAAATCTGCGAGAATTTTGCCAAACACCACTAATTTTCAATTCTCAATTCTCAATTATGAATCTGCAAGTTTCCGCCACCAAATCCCAGCTGCTTGGGTTGATGCTCTGCCCAAAGTACCATGTCTCCGTTGAGGGGCGAGGTACCGGCAAGAGCTTCGACATCGGCTTCACAATGGATAAGATCGTGCGGGCGATGCCGCGCTCCATCACTGCCATCACCGGCAAGACATACGGCCAGCTGCTCACCAACACACTGCCGTCATCACTGAAGCTGCTCGGCAAGATGGGCTATGTGAAGGACGGCAACTTCGTGGTGTGCAAACGTCCGCCAAGCTGGTTCAAGACCCCATACGAGCAGATCAACCGCTACGACAATATCATCAGCTTCAGCAACGGGGCGTGCTTCGCCCTCATCAGCCAGACCGAGAAAAGCAGCGGGCGCGGTAAGAACATCGACTTCGAGATTATGGATGAGGCACTCACCATCAACAAGGAGCAGTACGACTACGAGGTGTCGCCCGCCAACCGTGGCAACAACGAGTATTTCGGTCCCCGAAGTGAGAACCCGGTCAGCTTCCATCATGGCTTCAAGTACTCCACCTCCATGCCGCCCACCAAGGCGGGCAGGTGGATTCTGGAATATGCCAAATACTACGAGGAGGAGAAAGGTGTGAACCTGTTCAGCGTGTGGAACCGCATCGTGAAGATGCAGATCGAACTGCTGAAGCTGACGGATCCACGCCAGTTCGCCGATGCCTGGAATGAGATTGTCCGCCTCAAGCACAAGATAGAACCATTCCTGAGCAAAGAAGGTTTGTTGTTCACCTGTAGCAACGCTTTCGACAACTTGGAAAATCTCGGTATCTCCTATATCCGGCGGGAGTACCAGAAGCAGCCGTATCTCACTTTCCTCATCGAGGTAATGAACTACCTGTTCGATAAGGTGGAAGACTGTTTCTACAGCATCAACGAGGAGAAACAGATCTACTACGCCTCCGACCAAAGCCAGATGATTATGGCCATGGCCAAGGAGACCAACTTCGACTACAAGCCGGAAGACATCCTCGGCTCGTCCGTCTATGACCGCGACTGCAACCCGTCTGTCCCCTTGGAAATTGTACCCGACTGGGGCTCGGCCATCTGCCTCTTCAGCGTGAGCCAGACCAGGAACTACGACTTCGTGTCAGGGAAGAGCACCGACCAGGAAGTACACAACATCATCAACGAGTTCTTTGTGAAGCCCGACGGCAACAGCAACGTGCTCATCAAGGAGCTGTGCGCCAAGTTCAGCGACCACTACCGTCAGCACGCCAACCGGGAGCTGCACTTCTACAAGGATAAGTACGGCGACAGCCGCAACCCCAACATTGTGAAGAGCAAGACTTACAACCAGTTGGCCGTTGAGTACCTGACCGCTGCGGGCTGGATGGTGATCGAGCACGAGCATCCGGGAATGGAGCCGCCACAATCTGACAAGTACTTGCTCATTAACAGCATCCTGAAGGAAGACAATCCGGAACTGCCGCTCTTCCGCATCAACGGCACCCGCTGCCGCTACACACTCATCTCGATGAACAACGCAATGGTGAAGGAGTACGACGGCAAGCTGGGAAAAGACAAGAGCAGCGAGCGGCGCGGCAGCGGTGTGCTGCCGGAGGAAGCCACCCATTTCTCTGATGCCGTCGATAAGATCCTGTGGACCAAGTACGGCACCATCGTCAAGCGCGACGGCGGCGACTTCGTGCCAGTGCGGATGGGCGGTAAGACGCTGTAATTATTTTCGTCGGTTACACATACCGCTGTCATATTTCCTTGCAAACCGGAAAAAGAAATTTCCGTGCCAAGTAGGGCGAGCGGCGGCTCTCGAAATGCTTGAGTAAGAAAGAATTGTTTTTTGGATTGGTCAAAACGCTGAAAAATAGCGTTTTGCAAAAATTTTCATTTCGTAATTTTTTTTGTTTTGAATAGTGGTAGAAAAAGTGTGTAATATTTTGTGTAAAAAATAATTTTTTTTGAGATTATTCCTGTATATCAGTTATTTATACAGTTGTTTTGTGTCCTTCTGGGACTCAAACGTGGAACTTTATTATCTGAAGAGAAAAGAGGGGAAAAGTTGTTCCAAAGCGATTGAGGTCACAGTGTTATTTTTGTCAAAAAAGATGAAATGAGCAATACAATGCAAAGGGCAGATGTGCTGGTTGAAATGGAAACCCGTGAGACTGCAGATGGTCGTTCCCGATACTATTCCATCCAGTTTTACAAAAAGAATGGCGAACTGGTGACACTCACACGGGCGCGCAGCTGTGGATTGAGGATGAATATGACCGACAATCGCACGCGCGGTGTGCAGCAGGTGGATGATCATGGAAACGCTGTTGGGCACATCTATCCGGTTTGCATTGACAATATCAGGATGTTCAATAATATGAGAGTTAAGATATAGACTATGGATATATTATTCAATAAAGAAGGTACGCCGCTGATGTTGAGTGGCAAAGCCGTTTTTGGTAGCACTATAGGCAGTAAAAGGGTGGTGGAAACACCTGAGTATCTGTTTTCGTTCAAGGATGTGGAGTATGTGCAATGGGGTGACAATAACTGTTATCCGGATGATGCGGATGCTGTTATTGAGGGGACCAGTGTACTGAAGACGGGATTGAACTATAAGGTGCGCTGTTGCTATGGTCAGGGAGTTGTTCCTGTGCAAGTGGTGGGCTTTGACGATAATAACAGCGAGGTGCTGAAGCCGGTGAATGATGCGGATGTGCTGTCGTATCTTCGCGGTTTGCCGTTCAGGAATTTCCATACCGCCGCGTTTCGTGACCTTATCAAGTTTGGAAACTGTTTCCCTCTGCTGGTGTTCAACAATGCCGGTGACAAGATTGTGAGGGTGGAGATTCTGAATGCGCGCCATTGCCGTATCAGCAAGAATAAGAAGAAGTTGCTGGTTTACGGTGATTGGAAGAATAGTTCGCCAACAGACAGAGATTATGCTGTTTATGATGTGCTGGATGAGCAGGATCCTGTATATGATCTGATGTGGCGAAAGGATACTGGAAACCTGGAGAATGTGAGAGCTATTGCCTTTCCGCGTATTAAAAACTATTTCAGTAATAATGACTACTATGCCACTCCGGATTGGAAGTCGGCATACGATAGCGGATGGATTGACATCGCCCATAAGATTCCGCAGTTTTTGAACAAGGCCTACGAAAACGCGATGAGCCTGATGTGGCACGTCCAGATTCCGGCTTCGTATTGGGAGAAGCAGTTCCCGAAGGCGGAGTACAAGAATGTGGAAGAGCGCAAAAAGCTGATTCAAGAGTATATGGACAATTTTGAAAAAGAGCTTACCGACACCAAAAATGCCAATAAGACCTTGGTTACCCAATATTACATTGATGAGAGTGGCAAGAAGAACGGCGAGTGGCTTCTTACCAAGCTGGATAGCAGCCTAAAGGCGGAAGAGCGTTTGAGCACTTCGGCGGCAGCAAACAGCGAGATTCTCTTTTCGCTGATGGTGAACCCGAGTGTGTTGGGTGCGGGTATGCCAGGCGGACCGTACAGCGGCAATGCCGGCAGCGGCTCTGATATTCGTGAGGGGTTGCTGGCGAGCATGATCTTGAGCCACATCGAGAAGCAGATGGTTCTGGACCCTGTGGAGATGATGCTGCAGTTCAATGGCTATAAGAACATCGACCTGAAGTACCGCAATATCAATCTTACTACGCTGGACAGCGGAAGAAATACACAAGAATCGTTGACATAGTTAAAGATTCCGCAGCGGTGCTGCGGAATGGTAAGTTAAAAGTTGAAAGTTATGGGACCGAGATTGTTTTCGGAGGAGTATAATGAGCGGGCTGACGAGTTCAAGCAATATTTGCCCGTGAACATCAACCTGCGGTTTGAGACCGTGGCATCACACCTGGCATTGTGCGAGGAGAACTATATCCGCCCGCTGTTGGGCGACTCGCTTTTCAGCCGGCTGGTGGATTTTTATGCAGCGCAGCTGGTGACTGCCGATGACAGTTCCGTCAGTGAAGTGGTTGCTGCTGGTGATTCAAGTGAAGAAGATAGCGTCGAATCTGAGCAGCAGCTGCTCGATATGGTGCGCTTTGCCTTGGTAAGGCTTGCCATTTGGAAGGGTTACGATGTGATTAGTGCTGTGATAAGCGATACGGGCGTTTCGCAGGAGGTGGACAAAGAGAACAGGCTGTACCGTTACCAGGAGGAGAATATCAAACGCAGCCTGAAGAATGAAGGCTTTGACTATCTTGACAATGTGCTGGAATTTTTGGAAAAACATGTTGAAGAATTTCCAGAGTTCGCCGATTCTCCATACAAACTGTCGGCGGTTCACTCGCTCATCCGCAATACCAGGATGTTTGATGAGTGTTATGACATTGCCGGCAGCCGCCTGGTGTATCTGAAGATGCGGCAGTATGTAAGAGATGTGGAACTTATCGACCTGCAGCACCGCATCGGGACGGATTTTTACGCAGAGCTGTTGGATGCAGATGAGTCGGAGGCGAAGTACAAGGCCATTATGCCAGCCATCAGGCGGTATGTTGTTTATACGGCATTGGTAGCCGGCATAGGCGAACTTCACAAGATGCCGACCGAGAAGGGGCTGGTGTTTGAGAGCAGCACGTTGGAGGGCGTGAGCGAAAGCCCCGTTACACACTCGCAGGTAGCCGAGACGAGAATGCTGCTGGCCAAGAAGGCGGAGATGTATCTGGCATCGGCTCTGAACTATATGACACAGCATAAATCGGATTATCCCAACTACATAGTGTTTGCCGGCGAAAGTCCTGTTGACGGGGTGATTCACAGGGATAATACAGGCAGGAAGACATGGCTGGCGTAATTGCAATTCACAATTCATAATGCACAATTTATAATGGACATTACAACGATTATAGGTTACTTGATTACGCCCGTTACGGGTGCAATAGGCTGGTTCGCCGGTACCAGGCAGCGAAGAAACACGGCGGTTCAGAGTCTGCAGGAAACTATCGGTATGCTGTCGGCCACCATTCAGGAGGACAATGCCAAGATTGTGAATATGCTTGGCGATTTGCAGTCGCTGCGTGCCGAGAACGCAGATTTGAAGAACGAGATTAAGGCGGTGAGGATGGAGAATGCGGAACTAAAGGCAGGTCAGAACGAATTGATGGGGCAGATTGAGTCGCTGAAGGTGGAGAACCAGGAGCTGAACAGCCTGATACGGTCGGCAGGCATCACGAGACCGAGGGCGAAGAAGGCAAAAGGGGAGAGTTAAAAGTTGAGAGTTGAAAGTTAAGAGTTAAAAGTTTGGAGATGAATATTGTACAGCATAAATTTCCGCAAAGCCAATATGTGATGGAGCGAACTGTGAAGAGACAGGTGGTGCTGCATCACACGGTGAGTGGTGCAGGCGTGGCAGGTGACATTGCATGGTGGGAGCATACGATGGAGCGTGTGGCCACCCATTTCATCATTGACAGGGAAGGGCAGGTACATCAGCTGTTCCCGGAGGAGAATTGGGCTTATCACCTTGGGCTGGGGCAGAAACATTTCGCCGCCGCCAAAGTACCACAGCTGAACCTTGACAGGCAGAGTATCGGCATAGAACTGGACAGCTGGGGGCCGCTGCGCCCTCATACTGACGGACGGTTCTATCCTGCCAAGTGGAACGGCGTAACATACGTGCCCAACACGGCTTGCAAGCCGGTGAAGTATTTTTACGAGTACTGTCAGCAGAACAAGTGGAAGGGGCATCTTTATTACGAGCGTTACACTTCGGCTCAGATTGATTCGCTGTACAGTCTGTTACAGGAACTGTGCCAGCGACACGATATTCCGAAATCATATCGCAATGAGATGTGGATGGTATCGACGAAGGCGTTGCGGGGAGAGCCTGGTATCTTTGGACACTGCTCGTACCGAAACGATAAGAGTGACCCGCATCCGCAGCCAGAGCTGGTGAATATGCTGAAGGCGCTGTGAGAGTGGGGAGTTGAGAGTTGAGCCGCAATGCCTTGCGGCTATACATAATATAGATAGTATGACTGTTAACGAATATTACGAGTATGTGGAGCGGCTGGCCAGTGAGCACAAGCTGATTGGGCATACAGCGAAGGAACCGCATTATTTTCGCGGCGAATTGGAGGAGTTCTATACCGATTTGAGGAACAAGGTGCGTTTTCCCGCATTGATTGCGGAGAGTTTTGAGCTGACCTTTGATGAGGACGGCAAGACACGGGAAACTTCGTACATAGTGGCCGTGGCCTATAAGGAGAGTAAGAACTGGGGCAACATATACAGTGCGATGAGCCTATGTGAGCGTATTGGCGACGAGGTTCTGCGCCGCATAACGCACGATGCCGCGGAGGGTGAGATATGCGCCAATGTGGAGGCAATTCAGGCTGTGCCTTTGCTGGATGAGCAACACCTTTACGCAGGTATGCGCTATACCATAAGGCTGAATACGGCGATGGAGTGGGAACCGGACGATGATGAGTGGATTGAATTTCAGTAGTAACAATTAAAAAATAGAGTATTATGGTAACAACATTAACTTTTCAAGAACAGGCCGACGGCAAGTATGCGGCCTCATTCACTGCATCTGGAACCAATACATTGGTGCAGGTTCAGCGTGTAAGCAAAGGATATTTTCGTGTGACAGCTGGCTGTGACGCAGAACATCAGACAGTAATCGTCAAAGAGGAGTCGCCTGATGTTGTGTGCAGGTTGTGTTTGCCGGAAGGTACGGTGGTGAGGGTTGTGAGTGACACTTTACCGAGCTATGGGAAGGTGATTGTATCGGAGATTGCTGGCGGTAGCAATATAAGCATTGACAACGAAGGAAACATAACAGTTGATTAATCATTCAAAAGCGAAATATGTCAGAAAATACAGTACAACAGGAGAATCCCGTGGAGGCACGGAGCATAACCATTGATGGTACAACCTATCTGTTTAAGGATGAGGAGGCAAGGGAAAGGATAGAGGTTTCGGTAGGCATGGCTTACACTAATCTCGGAACACAGAGCGGATCTGTGAGTCTGACTTTCCCGGCCACACAAAGGGCATATCAGGAACTGGATACCAATGGAAATATCACTGTGAACATCACTGCCGAAAATACAGGAGAGAACTGCCTGTTGGTAAACAATACTGGTTCTTCGGACATAGAGGTTTCGATAGGGCAGGTGAACCAGTTGGAGCAAACAGCAGTGAAAACGCCCGAGGACGGTATCGTGGTGCCAGCAGGCGGTTCGACTGAAATATGGATTACGGTGTTTGCCAACCGTGCGGTGGTAACGCTGCGCTCTATGACGGAGACCAGTGCAGCTCCAGTGCTTGATTCCGTTGATTATCCTTGCTTTACGAATACTAATTCAGGGGCAAGCACGATTTCAATGTCACATCAAGGAACAAATGCAAGTTCCACGAAGCCTGTAATCTACTATTCTTTTGACAAGTCCAACTGGATTCTTTGGGACTTTTCTGCTGTTACTGTTCAAATGGGAGAAACCATATATTTCAAGGGAGAAAACAATAGCAGAATAGGTTCGAGCGCGTCAGATTACAGTCAGTTTGCTATGACTGGAAAATTCCGTGCGAGCGGAAACTTGATGTACATTCTATCAACGACGCCTCCTTCCATAGCATCTTACTGCTTCTATAGGTTGTTCTCTGATTGTTCAGTGTTAGTGTCAGCACCAGAGTTACCAGCGAAGACACTTGCAGATCATTGTTATTCTTTGATGTTTTATAACTGCTCTGCTCTTACGCGACCGCCAGAGTTACCAGCGACGACACTTGGCACAAACTGTTATGACCAGATGTTTTATAAATGCGCAGCAATGAAGTATGCGCCAGCACTGTTAGCGACTACTCTTGTTGATTACTGCTATCGAGCAATGTTCATGGATTGCACATCTTTAGTTGACGCACCTTTGATTCTTGGAACAACGCTTGCATCCTATTGTTGTGCTGAAATGTTTTATGGTTGCACTTCTTTGGCTTCTCCGCCAGATTTACCTGCGACATCACTTAAGACTTACTGTTATTCAGAAATGTTCCGCGGCTGTACATCATTAGTATCTTCTCCGCTGCTTCGTGCAACTTCCATTACTACAAGCAGAGTCTATAATAAAATGTTCTATGGCTGCACTTCGCTGCGAGCAGTATTCATTAAAGCCACTTCTATTACAAGCTCTGCACTCACGAAACCTTTGGACGCGTGGCTTACAGGTGTACCGAATGTGGGCGCATTCTTCTGCAATTCATCACCGAGTTATTCAAGCGGTGATGGAGGTATGCCGTCTGGTTGGACGAAGTTTACAATCTACTAAAAAGCGAGATATGTCAGAAAATACAGTACAACAGGAAAATCCCGTGGAGGCACGGAGCATAACCATTGATGGAACAACCTATCTGTTTAAGGATGAAGTAGCAAGGGGAAGGATAGAGGATTCGGTGGGCATAGCTTACACAAACCTCGGAATACAGAGCGAATCTGTGAATCTGACTTTCCCGGCCACACAAAGGGCATATCAGGAACTGGATACCAATGGCGATATAACTGTGAACATCACTGCCGAAAATACAGGTGAGAACTGCCTGTTGGTAAACAATACTGGTTCTTCGGACATAGAGGTCTCGATAGGGCAGGTGAACCAGTTGGAGCAATCAGCAGTGAAAAAGCCCGAGGACGGTATTGTGGTGCCAGCAGGCGGCTCGACCGAAATATGGATTACGGTGTTTGCCAACCGTGCGGTAGTGATATGAATACGCTTGAATACGAGTATGACGGTGAGCGTCACGAGGTGAAGTTGCCGTCGTCGTTTGCCGATTTGAGTGGAGACCAGTTAGTGGCCGCGGTGCGTCTGATGGACGGGGAGGAGGAGGCGCTGCGGGTGCTGACTGGTTTGCCGGAGGATGTGTGGGATGAACTGTCGGCATTCCAGCGGTACAGTATCTGTGAGTTGTTTGAGTGGATGTTGCGCCCGGATCCGGGTAAACTTAAATTCAGAGAGTGGAAGATACCGACCTTGGATGTGGATGGTGAGGTGTGGTACGGTCCGATGAGCAATATGGCCAATATAACGTGGGGCGAGTTTGTGTATGCCGACCAGTGTATGATGCAAGGCTATTACAGGGCCGTGGTAGCGGCGCTGTTTCGCCAGGAGCGAAAGGGTTATGACGGGGAGACGGACCGCAGGGTGCCGTTTACAACATACGGGACGACACGCAGGTTTGAGCGGCTGGCAGTGGTGGCTTCGGCAAGCTCAGCCACCGGGAAGGATGCGAATGATGGAGGTTCCGCCTTGCGGCGGAATGGAGGCATATCGGCGATGGAGATGGCGGTGATATTGAATTACAGGGCTGTGAGGGCTGCTTCGCTGGAGGCGACTTATACGGAGATATTCCCATACCACGACGATAATACGGAGGCTGACGACGGGCCGAACGACAATCCGCTGGAGCCGGAAGAAACGGAGAAGGGGCAGTTTTCGTGGACGAATATCCATCGCAATTTGCTGGGCGACAATATACAGGATGAGGAGAAGTTTCTGCAGCTGCCGGTGCATACAGTGCTTCACCGGCTGAACCAGCTGATAATTGACAATAAGAAGAGGAAATAATTATGGCAGACGAGCATCTGATGACAGATGAGGAGTTCCGGGCGGCGGTGAAGCGCTGGTGCGACCGTGTGCGCAGCCAGGCAAAGGCGAACGCAGCGGGTTTTACCAAGGGCAAGAAGAGACCGCATACCTATACCAGCGGACGCTATGCGGGCAAGACCGAATACAAGCTGAAGGATAAGGTGGGCTACCTTGTGAAGAACAAGATGGGCGATGTGGACCACATCAGCTTCAGAATACCTGTGCACGGCATCTTCAGGGAGTACGGCGTGGGCAACGGCCAGCCGCGGAACGGCACGGCGACGAAGAGCGGCAGGACCGCTTCGGGGCGCACTTATATAAAACGGAGCATGAGCGACTGGATCCATAACCCCATAGAGAGCGGGCTGGATGCCTTCGGCGACTTGGTGGCCGATTATTATGGCGATAAAATGTTGGTGAATTTCAGAAAGTTAGAATAAAAACAGGCAAAAAATACAAAAAAATAAACTTATAGGTTGATTGTGTGAAAAAAAAGTGTATTTTTGCCGAAAATTCTGACAGTGAAAGTTGACAGCAATCCCATAGTTGACAATAGACTGTATGCCTTTTGGTATGATGGTGATAATGGCAATATTTACGCCGTTGCCATGGAACAGTTGTATGATAGGGAATGGCTATGGAATTTCTTTAATAAGCACAAGAAAGATTTGGGCTATTTTAATGTGTCAGATATTGAAGTTGCGATAGAACGCACGATAGATGACCTTGATAAGATTGAAGATTTGTTTTTTGATGAAACGAAAGACTTACGTCAATGTTTTCATAATCTGTCTGAAAAATGGAATGATCCATATTTCCAAAGAAGTAAACTGAAGTTATCCCATTTATCGTATATACACTATAGTAGTTGGGTTCGTTTTTATGCGATTGAAATAGAAGACGGCATATTTGTTTTGACAGGTGGAACAATCAAACTGACGGAAAATATGCAGGAACGAGAGCACACCAATAAAGAATTGAAGCGTTTGGAGGAGTGCAGAGATTATTTGGTGAATAATGGCATTTGCGATTACGCTGGTTTTAGAGAGTTTTTATGTGAATAAATATTTACCTATGAATGCGTTAGAAAAATTAAAGCAAATCAGTGAGCCGGCGCCGGCTGATTGGCGTGAGCAAGCTCGGTGGAGGAAAGAAAACCGTGCCTGGCTCCGAAAATCGGGCAGGATTGCTGTGGCGGTTTTGGCGGCTCTGGATGCGACTGGTATGAGCCAGAAAGCGCTGGCAGAAAAGATGGGTGTGTCCCAGCAATACATTAGTAAGTTGGTGAAAGGCAGTGAGAATTTGTCATTGCAAACTATATGCAATTTGGAGGCCGCTCTTGGAGTTTCGTTGGTTGAGATACCTTTGTCACAGTTAACCCAATCCGTTGCCCCAAGAGAATATTATGAACCGAATTGGCAAAACTGTCAGGAAATCTTCTCAGAGGAGTCTGTACTGAATTGTTATGCAGAATCATATCAAGCCGCATAGTTATGGAAAATATTGCTTTTTTTATGAATCAGATTTCGGTAAACCAGTTTGCCATATTAGGAAAGGAAGTTCCGAATGAAGATATTACAATGGATTTGAGTATCCAGTTCAAAACAGATAAGGAAAATCGCTGTATAGCAATGGTGCTGCTGGTTAAGTATCTGAAAGATGCGGATTTGTTGCTTATGCTTGAATTGCTGTGCGGTTTTAAGGTTAAACCAGAAGACTGGGACGCTTGCATCAACGGAGATAACTTAGTGTTTCCACAGAAATTTTTAAGACATATAGCCGTGCATACGGTTGGAACGGCCAGAGGAGTGCTTTATTGCAAGACTGAAAACACACCGTTCAATGTGTTTATTCTGCCACCAATCAATGTGGATAAAATGATTAACCAGGATCTGATTGTGCCTTTGCACTAAAATGTTGTCATTTTTTAACACGACCCTCATTTCGTGTTAAATTTCTTCCGAAATTTTGACATGAAGTGCTGTCCTGATGACTCAAGACGCCATCAAATTGAGTTGGTTTGATGTGTGAAACTGCCTGCCAGAGCGAAAATGCGAAAAAAGTGATTTTTTTGTCGCATTTGTATGATACAGAAAATGAAATATTTTTGTATTTTTGCAAACCTTAATTATGCAGCGTGCCATGCAAATTAGTCCACTGAAAAACAAGTCAGAGATGCTTGTAGAGGCAGCGAATCTGTTGCACGATAAATGTTTATACCCTGCTGTTGCTCATGCTGCTTACTATAGTTGTTACCAAATGTTGAGATACATTTGGCTATACTCGATGAAGAAATCGCAAGAAGAGTTGGATTCAAATACAAGTCAGGCGCGTATAGGCTCTCATGAGGTTTTGTTGAATGAAGTCGTGAATTTTATTAATGCCAAGCAGTGTAAAACTTCGAGAGAAGATGCCCGATGCTTGCGAAATGAAATCCCGCAACTAAAACGACTCCGCACTGATGCTGATTATAGCGATGCTACTTTTGATATTGAGAAGAGTAGGAATTCGTTAGACTTGTCTAACAAGTTGATGCCCATTTTAAAGAAGTACTAATATAATAATGGAAGCGAAAGATTTTATATACGAAGAATTGAATGAGTTTATCAAACGTTTCCCTAAAACACGTATTCGTTATGAATACGATAAAAATGCATTGGTGCATGTCGTAGAGGTGCTGCCTAATGAAGTGTATCATTTAGACAGTGATTACATTCAATGGGAAGATGATTTATATAATCGTTTTGTGTCTCAATTTCCCTTGGAAAATATATGTTTCATTTCGGATGATGCAATAGTTGGAATTGACAGTCCTGAATTGATGATGGAAGGACTGGAATATGCACCTATTACTTGTGTGTGGGAAACTAAGAACATCCTGAATACCAAGATTGTAAAGACATTAAATGATTGTTTTGAGATGCCATTTCCTGCCGAAATGGAGGAATATAAGATTGATTTTGTTGAGGGAGCCTCCCCCTATATCGAAAGTGAAATTCTAATAGCGGCATAATTATGGATGAAATGAATAAAATGGAATCAGGTTTTAGAATTAATAATTTGCTTTTGCTTGAGAGCAATTTTCAGCGCATAAATAATGTCCAGTTTAATCCTGATTCAGGATTAAATGTGGACATAAATTCAGAAGTAGGGGTCCAAGACAAATTTATTACTGTGGCAGAAACAGTTGTTGTGTCGCAAAAACATAACGAAATAGAACAATTTTCTTTCCATGTCCGGATGGTAGGCGTTTTTGAATGCGTAGGAGAAAGCCAACTGTCCGACTTTGATGCTTTCGGGCGTGTTAATGGAGCGGCGATTATTTTTCCATATATTAGAGAGCATATAACGAATATGTCGTTGAAGGCGGGATTGCCCCCTGTTATTTTGCCTCCAGTAAATTTTACAAACTATAGGAAGAAATAGCAGAAACATTTTTTTTACACGACCCTCATTCTTTGTTAATTTTCTTCCAAAATTTTGACATGAGTGAGGCCTTGGGCGGCACTGGAAGTTGTAAAACGGAGTTTTTGACCGGCGCGAAGACCGCTACCAGAGAGCAAATGCGAAAAAACGTACATTTTTTGTATAATTTGTATGATACAAAAAATATTTTGCGTATATTTGAGAGTGAAAGGAGGATGCTAAAATGTTAGAACTCTTAGGAACCATATTATTAGTATTTATAGGATATAAAATAGTCGATAAGTATAATGAGTAAGTCTTACAGAAGTACTCTGTGAGAAATATAATTCTTCATAGACTTAAAAGAGGTGGACAAAACAACAAGATGTCCGCCTTTTTTGTTCCAAACAATTCCATAATGTCTATTTACTTTTGCCATAAAAGATGTTATTATGGCAAAAGAAGTTAACAAAAGAATAAATGTTTTTATCAACGGAAAGGAAGTTGAGAACAATATAAAATCTATCCGTTCAGCAATGATTCAACTGACTAATCAGTTGAACAAAATGGAAATTGGCTCAACCGAATATATAGAGACCTCTAAAAAATTGCGGGAGTTGAAGTCCATATACGATGAACACCGCAAATCCTTAAAGATGACAGGTGTTGAGCTGGTTAAAAATTCGGAACGGATGAGGGATAATATGATGATATTCGGAGGGTTTGCTGCAGCGGCACAGGGCGCTTCCGCCGCTTTACAGCGTTTTGTTTCCGCCACGCAGGAGTATGTGGAGGCGTACGCTTCACTGGATGATGCGATGACGGGTGTTAGCAAGTACACGGGGCTTTCGCGCGAGGAGGTGAAGCAGCTGAACGAGGAATTCAAGAAGATGGATACCCGCACACCGACGTTAAAGCTGAACGCATTGGCCGCCGACGCTGGCCGGTTGGGCATTACCTCGAAGGAGGCCATTAAGGATTTTGTGGAGGCCGCCGACATCATCAATGTGGCCTTGGGCGAAGACTTAGGCGAAGACGCAGTGAAGAATATCGGCAAGATGGCGCAGATGTTCGGAGAGAGCGAGACCATGGGATTGCGTGGTGCGATGATTGCCACCGCATCGGCGGTGAACACGCTGGCACAGTCTTCGTCGGCATCGGAGCCGTTCATCATGGATTTTTCGGCACGGTTGGCCAGCGTGGCCAATACCGCGGGCATTACACAGGCCAATATCATGGGTATAGCCTCAGCTATGGACCAAAATATGGCGCAGGTAGAAAGAAGCGCTACTGCCGTGCAGAAGGTGATGATGGACATGATGGGGCATACGGAGAAGTACGCCAAACTGGTTGGTATGACCTCTGACGAGTTTAAACAGCTGGTTGAAAGCGATATGAATGCGGCGTTTCTGAAGCTGCTCGATACCTTTAAGGAGATTGAGACCACCAGTGGCAAGTCGGCTTTGGCCGAGGAACTGGCCAACCTGAAACTGAAGGGTGCCGGTGTGCAAGACACTCTGCTGGCACTGGCCAACAATACGGACAAGTTGCGTGAGGCCCAGCAGCTGGCGACACAAGCGTATGCCGATGGAAACTCGGCTATAACCGAAGCCGCTGCTGTGAACAGTAATGCCGCGGCGCAATTAGAGATAGCCAAGCAGGCGGTGGAAGATGAAAAAGCTGCCTTGGGTGAGGAACTGATACCGGTGCTGACGCAGTTGACTGAAAGCAGGGCGACAGGATTGAAGATTTTGACGGAAATCATCAAGTTCGTGACGCAGCACACAGGCGTGGTGTGGGGTTTAATTGCCGCATATACGGCGCTTTATGCTGTCAAGAATAAGAAACTGATAGCCGACAAGATGGGGGCCGCGCAGATGAAAATCAACCATGCGCTGAAATTGCTTTCGATAAGAACAGCTGTGAAAAAGAAAGTGGCCTTGACAGCTGAGATTGCGGCCACGGAGGCGAAGAAACTGGCAGACATGAAGGCTCGTCTTGAAACCCTGCAAGGTGTGGCTGCCGACAACCAGATGAAAGCCGTGTTGGTGCAGGAAACCGTGGCCAAGACGGCTAACGCAGCCGCCACACGTGCACAAGCCCAGGCGCAACGACTGCTTAACGCCGCTACCAAAGCCACCCCTTGGGGGTTGATTGCCGCTGGCATTACCGCTGCTGTGGTTGTCATCACCAAACTGGTTGAAAGGCACAGAGAGGCCACCAAGGCTGTGCGGGAGTTCAACGAGGAGTGCTCGAAGGAACAGGCGGAGGCGGAATATCTATTCGGCAAGTTGAAGAAGGCCGAGAAGGGCACCAAAGACTATAATGACGCTCTGAACAAGCTGAAGGAAGTATATCCGGATATTATTCAGAAGCATATTGATGAAAAGGGTGCGCTGCGGGATGTGGAGCAGGCGTATAAGGATGTGATTAAGCAAGTATATGCAAAGATAGCTGCAGAAAAAAAAGAGGCAGCGGATAAAGCTGCTATATCTAATAATATTGAAACGCAATCTTCTAAAATAGAGTCGATTCGTAATAAGTTAAAAAAACAAAAAATTCCAGATGGAAAAATTGAAGATATTGTCACGGAGATATTGAATAAGGCCTCTTCAGCTACAGGCTATACCTATGCTTTTGTGGATCCTATTCTTCGGGACTTGGAGAAAAAATTCGGTTTGAAAAGAGCGGGTACTCCTATTTATTCTGAAGTTGAGGCCATATTGAAAAGTCAAGTTGAAACCAACGAGGCGTTAGCTAAATCAGAAAGATTGTTTCAACCTTATATAGACGCCAACGATGAATTGAAACAACTGCAAAAGGATTTAGATGAACAGATTAAGATATTTCAATCCCAATTTACGACAGAAGCAGCTAAAATTGAGGCCCAAAGGAAGATATTAGAACTTAATGCTAAAATTCAGGCTTTGAAGAAAAAAAACGAACCTGAACCTGAGGAAGAGGGGGACGGTGGCAATTACGGTTCTGGTAGCGGCGATGAACACCTTGCTGATAAGTTAAAGAAGTTTGAGGAAAAAGTGGCGAAGATGCGCCGAAAGGACGAAGCTGACACTTTAGAAGGCTGGGCGAAGATCAAGAAGAAGATAGAGAACGATTACGCCGATGTAATAACGGAGGCGAAAGAACTCTATGGGGAGAATGATAGCGGTTCGCATGTTAAGGCTATCGTCGAACAAAAAAACCAGGCCATTGCCGAAGCCGGAGAGAAGTACTTGAAAGATGCAGAAGATGCCTTAAAGAAGATGAAGGAAGAGTCGGATAAGTGGCTGAAGGATGCTGTGGCAGCGGGCGAGGAGGTGCCGCCCATTATGCAGGCGATGGCCGGTACCGAAAAGCAGTGGGATAGCGCATTGGCGACGGTGCGGGAAAACATTGCAACACTTACGGATTTGAAGAACAAGGCCACGAACGATGAGGATAGAAAGCTGTATGAAGATGCGTTGGCCAAGCAAACCACCGCCGAATCAAAACTGCAGACCGACATGGCGAAGGCCAAACTGGCCACCCTGCAGAAGTTCATCGCCAACGAGAGCCAATTGATGAAGGACGAGGAGGCTAAGCGGGAGCGCAGCGGGTTGAGCGAGCGCAAGCGTCTGATAGCCGAGACGGAGGAGGAGTACAGAATAAAGATAGAGGCCAAGGAGAAGGAGATTGCCGCCCTGCAAGCCCTTGACAATAAAGGGATGACCCCCGAGGAGAAGGCGAAGCAGCTGACGGTACTGAACAACCAGCTGGAGACGTTGATGAAATGGCAGACGGAGGATGTGAAGAAAGCCGGTCAGCGACACAACGTGTGGGAAGACCTTATCAATATTGATTGGGCGAACTTCAGCGCAGACTGGGAGGGCAACCTTGAGAAGATGACGGCGGCGCTGAAGGAGTTTGCGGATGCGGCGTTCGACATCTTTAACAGCATTAACCAGATACAGAGCAACAAGGAGCAGGCGGCTTTTGACGAGTGGAGCGAGATTCAGGACGAGAAGGCCGACCGGCTGAAGCAGCAGCTGGAGGACGGGCTGATAAGCCAGGCCTATTACGATGCCCAGATGGAGCAGCTGCAGAAGGAGAAGGAAGAGAAAGAAAAACAGTTGCAACACGAGCAGTTTGAGCGGGAGAAGAAAGCCGGCATTGCGCAAGCGCTGATTCAGGGTGCGCTGGCTGTTGTGACGGCGTTTGCCCAGATGGGTCCCATTGCCGGCGCCATAGCCGCCGCCATTGTGGCAGCCACTACGGCATTGCAGGTGGCCGCCATTGCCTCGCAGGTGAACCCGTATGCAAAGGGTGGTTTCATCAGAGGTGAGCAGATGGCGCTGATGGGCGAGCAGGGTGATGAGTGGGTGGCCAGCAACCAACTCCTGGAAGACAGGCGGACAGCCCCCTTGATTGCAGCGCTGGAAGCCTACCAGCGGGGCAACCGCCGGGCTATTGACGACCTGGTGACTGTGGAGGAGCCAAGGTGGGAAAAGTTGTCCCAAAGCAGTAGAAGGCTTTCACGTACCTTTGCCGGTGATAGTGTTGGTGCGACAAACATCTACAACACCAACACGAACAACAGTGTCAACGCCGACACTTTGGCGGTGCTGACGGAGCTGCAGACGATGAACCGCTACCTGATGGATCCGAAGAACCGCCAGGCGTACATCAGCCGGAAGATGCAGCTGGAATACGAGGAGAATGAGAATGAGCTGAAAGAGATGGCAAGACTTTGAGAGTGGGATTCCGCCGCAGGGCGGCGGAATGGAGTTAAAAGTTGAGAGTTAAAAGTTATGAAACTGAAAGGGCAGCCGTATAAGGTGGATTTTTTGGGCAACAGCCCCAAGTGGCTGATACGGACCACACCGTATGAGACGGAGGGTGAGAGGTATAGCCGCGAGTTCAGAATTACGGAACTGCCAACGGGCACGTTGACGTTGAGCACACCCTACACCGATGATATTGTGTGGACGGTGACCAGCCAGGGCGACCAAACGAGCGATGCCAAGGTGATATATCCGTGCGATACAGCGGCAAAGGTGTATGAGCAGCTGGTGCTGAAGGTGAAGTTTCATTATACCCTGAACCAATATTATGATGTTGAAATTGTCCAAAACGGCAATGTGAGTGTTTCGCTGATACTGACCGACAGGCAGGAGGCGGAGACAGGCAATGTGACTTTGGTCCATTCGGCTGGCAGTTATGTGACGGTTTACAGCACCGCCAACGGCGTGAACCGCACGGTGAAGGACGGCTACAAGGTGTTGTGCCGCATGGAGACCTCGATGGACGGCAAGCGGCTTTCAGTGCCAGACCTTTATTACGACGATAACAACGGCACGGTGGAGGTGGATGCGGGCATGTTGAAAGCGTTTTTCGGGAAACCCGATGTGCCGCCGGTTGGTGAAATGACAGGTGTGCATTTCTGTACCCATGCCGCCGTGAAGGCGAAGCTGCTGTTTGCCGAGCAATATGGCGGCGAGACGAAAATGCTGCAGCAGAGTCCTGAAGTGCTGCTGTGGAACGGCGCGATGGAGCAGTATTGCCGCGACAACAACCTTCCCGACTGGCTGAGCGTGATGGGAGAGAAGTTGTATGAGGCGACCAAACCCGACATCTTCGGCCAGGATAACGGTGCGGTGGTGAACACCGACACCGAGACGGAACAGTATTTGTATGTGGCCAACTTTACCGGCAGCAGCGTGACCTGCCCTTATGACGTGGTAAAGGTCATCGACGGGGAAATGGTGCATGTGAATGAAAGTTTTGGCAACAGCCATACGCTTACCTTCCCCCCGATGCGGGTGTGCAGAGTGCCTGTTGGATTGGCGGCTCTTGGTGTGACCAATACGACGGGGCTGACCTTTTATGGTATTGAGATAAAGCTTGCCGAGCAGAAGTTCATAAAGCGGTATTTCAGGGTTGTGGAGCGACGGTGGAGTGCGAAGACGCTGTTGCTGCAGAACAGGATGAACTTGTATGAGATCTTTACGGTGGCCAGTGTGGCCGAGGCGAGCAGCACGGAAGGCGAGCGTTCGATTACTGCCGGCGTGCCAGGTTATACGCTGAACGACAGCCACAGCCAGTGGACAGCCCGCACGGGGTTGCGCACAGCCAGCGAGCTGGCGCTGCTGAAGGATGCGCTTTCGAGCCCGTATAACCTGCTGTTGGAAGGCGACTATGCCTGGCGCATTGCCATTGTACCAGGCAGTTACACTGTGATGGACGAGGCCGAAGATCTGCTGGAGGTGAGTTTCGAGTTTGAGAAGGTGGAGAGGATGAGCCGGAGACCCTTGGAGATAGATGTGATAGATGCTGTGACGGTGATAAACAAGACGGACGACAAGATAACGATGCGTTGAGAGTTTAACCATATAATATATATAGTTATGATTGATTTGATTAGTGTAGGGCTGAGCGGTCAGGAACTCGTTGACAAAGTGAACGAGGTGATTGCGGCCATTAACGATATGGCGAATGTGAGTTCGTTCAGCCAGCTGAGCGGCAAGCCGACGATTAACGGTGTGACGGTGAACGGCAACCTGTCGCTGACCGATTTGGGCATGACGATGGAGCATATTCCCGGTTACGATGATCTGACAGCCGCGATGCTGACCAGCGATGATGTGGAGACCATCCAGCTGGGCGCAGTACAGGCGGCCGAGACGGCGGTGGGCGAGGACCTGAACGGGAAGCTGGACAAGGACATTGACAGCCTGACCCAGCTGCGGAAGGGCTACATAGAGGGCAGCGAGACGCTGGTGGTGAGCAAGGGTGGCGAGCTGCGCAAGGTGGATGTGGACACGCTGATGCAGCTGGCGCTGCAGCATGTGAAGGCCGACGACAGCATAAAGGGCTTCAACATACAGGTGAACCCCTCGCAGCAACAGGGCGGCGGCGACGGCGGCACGGCAGCTGGCGTGATTGCGAAGACCTACGCCGAGCTGGCCGAGATGAAACGCGGCGGCACGCTGGTGCCCGGGCAGCAGTACCGGATAACCGACTATATGACGAAGACCAACAGCCACTACAGGTATTATTATACCAATGGCCAGTTTGTTTATATCATGTATCGTTCGGCAGAGCACCCGTTCGACCTGATTGTGACGGCAGTGAGCAGCAGCGAGTTTGACTGCATGGCCAAAGCGGTGCACAGCGCAAGGGACACGGGCGGCTATTTTGCCAATGCAGACCTTGATCAGTGGCAGGTATGGTATGACTTTGACGGTGACTGCCGTTATGGCTGGTCGAATCATGCGATAGAGACGGAGTACGACGGCTTTGCCAAGCGGTTCCCCGGCGGCGACACGAGCGGCGCGCATCCTTATGCGTGGCGCAAGGATGACGGCGGCATCATCTATACCGACAGTGCCGAGCCGTCCGAGACGGACAAGTGGTATGACGACAATAACACATCCGGTGTGACCATAGGCGAGGGTAATGTGGGCGAACACTACGGGGTGATTTACCGCATGATTGACGAGTATAACAACGACTGCCCGTATGACTTCAAGAACATACAGTTCCTGAGATCTCCCATTTACGAGGGCTATCCTAACGCAGGCAAGTATCTTTCCGACATGTTGATTAACCAATACAACACTAATAGTCAGATGGTGTTTGAGAACGAACTGTGGATGTACACCTTTACGGCTGTGAAGGATGTGGACGGCGAGAACTACGAATATCTGGATGCGACATTGCTGAACGACGATGTGTACCACGAGATACCAGAGCTGACGCCCCAACGAAACATCGTTCACTCGAACGTCATCAAACCGTGGTGGAACAAGCAGAGCCTTGTCGCTCCGAATCGCTTGGAACTGCTGCTGAACGACATCGTGTTTGTGAACAGCATAGAGCGTGTTTACAGCTCGACCTACAGCGCCTACTGGCACAGGGGCTTCCAGTGCTACGGCAACAAGTTTGAGCACAACTGTTACGGCATGAGTTTCGGCAACAACTGCACCAGCAACAGCGTGGGCGAGAACAGCTATGCCATTGTGATGGGCAACAGCTGCCAGACTAACAGCCTTGGCCGTCACAGCTACAACATCACCACGGGCAACAGCTGCAGCTCGAACCATGCGGCGGGGCATTTCTTCAACGTGCTGACAGGCAACAGCTTCTCGTATAACAGATTGGGTGAGCGAGTGTGCAACCTGTCGGTTGGCAACAGCGTGACCTACTGTGTCTTTGGCAACGACTGCGATACAATCAATTTGCCAAGTTACTGCCGTTATGTGACCATTGAGTCTGGCAACAGGGGTATAGCGTTTTACAGCCAGGATGGTCTGTTGAGTTCCAGCAACCAGTTCCAGTTTATAAGGGTTCCTTCTGGTGTCAACTTTGACAAATATAACCAGGTGGACGACAATGCGGACAATGTGGCCGGATTGGACTATCCGTACACGTTCGGCAAGAACTCGCAGGGATCAACCTCCTTCTATTGCGAGGGCGACAATTATATTACAGTGTATTAATTAAATGATCAGAATCATAGTTAACAGAACCGACCTGGTGCTGCGGAGCGACACCACTCTCTCGATGGAGATGAATAACGCCCTTTTTGCAGACGATGCGATTGAGGGCGATGTGGTGTACCAGTTTGAGGTGCCAGTGGCAGGCAACGAGGTGACACTTGGTTTCAGCCATCTTCCATACACACGCAACAGCCGTCGGTTTGATTGTACAGTGCTGGTTGGCGGCGTGAATATGATTAGCGGACGGCTGGTGGTTCAGGATGTGACGGCCACGGCCTTTCAGGTGGCGGTGCTGTTCAATCCCTATCCCGACGGCTTTGGCAACAAGATGCTGAACAGCTGTACGAGTGAGGAGATAGTAATCTCGACCACGAGGAAGGATCACGAAAAAAAATGGAAGGATGTATTTCTGGCCGGAAGTCTGGCAGAAGAAAGTGACATCAAGTTCGCTCCGTTCATCAACGAGGAGGCGTATGGTGACGATAATGCGGGGTTTGGCTGTTACCTTGGGGCGAGCAAGGAGAAAATGGTGAACAGACTGTTTTTTACCAAGCAATATGATGGTACTCCGCAGGTGGTGTCGTCGAGAAATAGAGACCCTTTTGTGCATCTTTTCTGCGAGAGATTTGTGATTGAGGAGGGTGATACGACGAGGACGGAGATGAACCAGTTCTGCTTTTGCCCGCAGGTGCGGGCGCGGAAGTCTCTGGAATTGCTGATTGGTGAGAGCGGTTACCGGTTGGTGGACCATATGGCTGGAGAGACGAAGAATGTGTTTTTGCAAAGCCCTACAGCATTGGACGGCAACGCCTTCCAATACCAGGTGGATGTTGTGCGTATGCGTGCCTGGTGCGGCAATGATGACAGATATTCTGCACAGTATGTTGGATGCTACAACGACGACGATATGCTGGTGGAGGGGGAAAATGGCGGTATCATCTTCCCATATGGTGGAACATACAGTGTGGAAATTGACGCTATGTTTTTTACAGCATACAAGGGTACGCTTGCGTTTATGGTGGTTGAGATTGATAAGAGTAAAAATCCTGCAAAGGAAGATGCTGTGTTTTTCAAGGATTTGAATATGAGCGTGGTCGATCAACGACATTATTACGAACGAAAACCTACGGATTATGAGGGCCGCAAGCCCTACAAGGTGAACAAGACATTTGAAGTGACGATTCCCAGTAACGTAGCGGGAGAAATGATGTTTGTGGGAATATATAACCTGCAGGAATTCGGCAAAAAGCCATATAAGTATGGAAGGATAAGCTATTCAATGACTAATTCTTCTTATATGAATACGGGAGCCATGCTGACCATTGAGAGCCTTTCGCTAAAAGACGAGGCCGGGTTGAATATTTTCGCCAGCAAGTTCAAGTGGGCGGATCTGATGCCTAAGGTGAGTGTGAGTTCGTTTCTTGTGACGATGATGCGCACGCTGGGATTGTGCTACTTTGCCGACCACAAGAGCCATCAGATAGAGTTGCTGAGCCTGCCCGAGATGATGAAGGCGCGCAGCCTTGATTTGAGCGGTTACGTGTTGACCCGAGAGACGGAACTGAGTATGCCGGAACCGAAGGAGTATGGTGTGAGCCTTGATACGGCGGTGAGCGAAGAGGTGAAGGCAACGGACGAGTATATTGCCGATGTGGATAACTTCGGACAACTTCCCGATCCGAGCAAATGTTTGAACAAGAAGGCGTTTGTGCGGTCGCTGAACTCCTATTTTGCGGCGGTGCAGGTGGAGGATAAAGTGGAAAACTGGCGGGTAGAGTGGAAACTGTGCGGAGGCAATACCCGCAAGGTAACTGTTGGTAGCGGAGAAGAGAGTGAGAAGAAACTGGATGCCGTGATACCGTGCATGGAGAACCGCCTGTTCAATGTTGTCCGTGATGGTGTGCACATAGCCAATATGAACATCCCGTTCAGGGTTCAGAGCAGTATATATCCGGCAGAGGAGACATTGGGGAAGGTGATATTGATGTATTACCGAGGTGCTGTGAAATATCCAAGTCATGAGCGACCTGGTGCCGTATGGTTCGAGGATATGCGCCCGGTAGTACCAGGAGAGTTCTCGTTGACCACTACGGGCGAGAACTCGCTGGGCGAGAAGTATATAAAACCGTGGATGAAGCTGAACTATACGGCGAAAACCATCACCTATAAATTGAGAGTGCCGGTGCTGAAGGCGCTGGAGATAATGCAGCTGATACAGCCGCAGGATGTGCTGCCAGCAAACCAGGTGCGTTTTGTGATGGTGGATAACGTGAAATCGGTACCGAAGAAGATCAGTTTTGAGGCATCGGCCACCAGTGACTGGTTGCTGTGCGAGATAGAAGCGGCGACTTTAGAATAATGTATAATTTACAATTAACAATTTATAATTATAAATTAGTACATTAAAATTCGGGTGCTTGAGTGAAGATGATGTTGGTGAGGTTCGGGTCGCTGTGGTTGGAGTAGATGGTTGTCATTTCGAGCGAGTGATGGTCGGCGTGCTGTTTTACGGTGAGCGGGTCGATGCCGGCTTTGAGCATATCGTAAATGCCCGTGTCGCGCAGTGAGTATAGCTGCATTTCAGCCGGCAGCCGGAGTTCGTCGCGGAGTTTGATCCAGAGCTTGCCGAACTTGGCCCGGTGCGCCTGTGTATATGATGGCGTGAACTGCTGGCTGAAGAGCCACATATCGGGCTTGTAGGAGCGTATGTATTCGAGGTTTTTCTTTACCTGCGGTGTGATGGCCGCAAATCGCTGGTGGTGGTTTTTGGCCACGCTGCTGTCGATGCGGATGGTGTTGTGCTCGAAATCGACGTCACCAACCTTGATATTGATGAGTTCCTTGGGCCGGATGAGAGAGGAGTAGATGAGCTGGAAGAAAACGAGAAGCACAGGGTTCTCTTTTTGAAGATGCTGCTCAATGCGGTGTCGAGTGCCAGGATCTATGATGATGCGCTTCTTTTCCTGTTTCTTTTTGCCCTTGATGAGCATAAATGGGTTGTTGTTGACATAGCATTTTTCGAGCATCCAGTTGAAGAATACGCGCATGAACTTGAGCTGGTTGTTCTGCGAGCGCAGCCCGAGGCGTGGGTTGTCGGACAGATAGTCCATGTACTGGCTGGCGTGGAGCTTTGTGAATTGCCCCGCATATTTGACGGTGAGGCACTTCTGGGTAAAGGTGAAGAAGGCTGAGAGGAAGGATTTGTAGCTCCGTATGGTGTCGGGGCGCAGTTCGCGCTGTTTCTCGTCGATATATTTCTTTATGACGGTCTTAAAGTCGGTATAGAGGCGTGCATCCTCGGGCAGGATGAAAGGATTCCAGCCCTTCATAAGCTTGATGTTGATTTCGTTGGCGATTTTAAGGATGTGGGCAACTGCTTCGCTCTGCCTGGTGTAGCGCTTGCGGATGTGGTCAACGCGGATGCGTTTCCGGGACATGGTGTGAAGGGCGGGGTTCTCGACCCAGTACTCAATGACCCAACCGGACTTGTTTTTCTTGAGGCAAGCTGGCAAGTAGCTGAATGTGAGCGTTTCTTGCGTGAGAGTGGTGTCTAAACTTAGGCGCATTTTTTTTTTACCCTTCCCGAAAGGAGAGCAAAAAAAACTGTGTCGCAAATCTGTCTCACTTTTTTTTTGTTCCCACCTGTTTGGTGGAGTTATTGTATTGTTTTACAATAACTTGTGAGGCTTGGTGGAGCCGGCGGGAGTCGAACCCGCGTCCAAACTTGCTGCAAAAGTGCTTTCTACATGTTTAGTCTTCGTTTGCTTGTCGGCAGCCTGCAGGTACGAGACCAACCAACAGGTCGCTTATCTTCTAAAATTTCGCCG
>JAEEGL012216759.1_pt1 | contig 41970 bp, 44 predicted proteins | sample 9134231 | NCBI WGS metagenome assembly JAEEGL01 (sample SAMN16246548, study PRJNA631951) | gut metagenome | biome: gut microbiome; feature: rumen; material: fiber-attached | host: Bos | place: Iran: Karaj | collected 2018-10
ACTTGCGAGTGGCTATAGGATTCAGTTTTGCTCATTTTTTTGTGTTCTTTGATAACACTTAAATCGATTCCGTTTGCATGATTCCATAATTCTAATCCCATTATCCCAAATTTGTCTTTTAAATAATACTTATTAGTTTTTGCTAAATCACCAACGGTATAAATACCCATTTTATTTAAATTTCTTTCCATATTATGGCCAATTCCCCACATGTTAGATAAGGGCTTGATTGTCCATAATTTTTTTTCAACATCATCATATGTCCACTTTGCAATATTATTTTTATTGTGCTTGGCTTCAATATCCATGGCAATCTTAGCTAAAAGCATATTTGGCCCAATTCCACATGTTGCAGTTAGTCCGGTTTTTTTGAATATTGTTTCCAAAATTAATTTTCCGAGTTCCTCATCATTTTTTTTATACATATTCAGGTAATTAGTAACATCTAAAAAACATTCATCAATTGAATATACTAACAAATCTTCTTCAGAAACGAAATCCAAATATATTCCAACAACTTCCTTGGATTTTTCAATATACAGATTCATTCTTGGTTGCGTTACTACATAATTAATGTTTTTAGGTATTTCAAAAAGCCTACCTCTAGATTTGACACCTTGTTTTTTTAAATATGGTGTCACAGCCAGCGTAATCGCGCCATTACCTTGCCTTTTATTTGCAACTACTAAAGGGTAGTTAAAGGGATCTAATCCTTTATCTACACATTCCACTGAGGCAAAAAAACTCTTTAAATCAATGCATAAAATATTTCTTTTAGGGTAGATGTTTTCCATAATTCCTCCACAAACATTTGTTCTAATTTGAGTATAGTTCAATCAAGAATAAAAATCAATCCCTTTTTTTGTCAATGACGTTTTTTTATTTTCTTGCCAAAGTTCAAAAATAAAAGTATACTATTTCATATGAAAAGATTATTATTAAAATTAATAGATTTATATCAAAAGACTCCTTTAAGATCCCATTCAAAGTGCAAATATTATCCTTCTTGTTCTAACTATGCCAAAGAAGCTATTACTAATCACGGAGCTTTTAAAGGTAGTATTCTTTCGATAAAAAGAATATTCAAATGCAATCCATTTAGCAAAGGTGGAATCGATTTGGTTCCTCCTAAAAAAAATAGTTGAAAAAATTATTTTTTTTTGCTAAAATAACACCCCGGAAAAGGCGATAGAATGAATAGTTTAAGCATAACAAAAAGCGAATTAAAGCAACTTCATCCGCTAGAGTTGAATAATGAGATTATGAACACCGAATCTCAATTATTTGTCATGGATGAAAAAACTATTTTAAAAAGAATTTATCGCGATTCAGGTCCGTATTTTAGTAACAAAGTCAATACAGTTAAATCACTAATTGAAAAAAGAGATACAATTGATATGGAAGAATTGATTATTCCTGAATCATTAGTTAGAATGGGCAAATACTTTATTGGCTGGACTATGCCATACATTGAAAATGTCAATTTAACTACAATTCTAGCTTCTTCTAAATGGACTATAGAACAAAAAGTAGAGTATTTAAAGGATATTGGTAGAATTTTGAACGCCATGAAACAACTACGTGATAAAGGAAGTGTAGAAAACTTTTATATTAATGATTTACATGATAGTAATCTTATTTTAAATCTTAAAACTAATAGAATTAATGTAGTAGATTTAGATAGTGCTAAAATAGGTGATAATATGGCTGCACCTTCTAGATATTTAACACCATATAGTAAAATAGATGAAATTGATAAATATCCTAAAGAAAGTAACCCCCTAGGCGGAGCATTCAAAATAACAGAAGATACTGAATTATATTGTTATATTCTAATAATTATAAAAGCTTTCTATGGTGAAAGTGTTAGTAGTCTCCCTATAAAAACATTCTATGTATACTTAGAATATCTAAATAGCATAGGAATTCCTCAAGATATTTTAGATATTTTTTCATATATTTATAGTGATCATCCAAATGTCAATCCAGCAGAGTATTTAGAGGAACTTATCCCTTATTATTCAAAAATGACTAAACAAGCCTATAAAAGAGCATTAAGTAAGAAATAAAATTTATTGACTTTAATATAATATAGTGTTAAAATACTATTGATTTAAAAAGGAAAGCGGTTTATATCCATGAATCCACCTGATTGCCATAGCAATAGGTAAAAAGCCAAAAAGATATTTAAGGTTTTTAAAGTGGGTATAATGTTACTCACTTTTTAATTTTGTTGGAGGTGCTTTAGAATAGCAAAAACAGATGATTTATTAATTAATGACCAAATAAGGGTTCCAGAACTAATGGTAATTGGCCCAAACGGCGAAAAAATGGGAGTTAAACGTTTAGACGATGCAAAAACGTTAGCAAATTATGCCGGATTGGATTTAGTTTTAATGAGTGAAAATTCAACACCAGCTGTAGCAAAGATAATGGATTATAATAAATATCGTTATGAGAAACAAAAAAAATTGAAAGAAGCTCAAAAAAAGCAAAGAGAAAGCAATAAAGAAGTTAAAGAATATCGTTTATCTGTAACTATTGACGTTCATGATTTTGAAACGAGAAAAAGAAATGCTGCTGAGTATTTGAAAAAAGGACATAAGATTAAGGCTTTTATCCGTTTTAAAGGACGTCAAATGGCGCATACAGAATTAGGAAAAGATGTTTTAATTAGATTTGCAAATGAACTATCAGAATTTGGTCAAATTGAAGTTGAGCCTAAATTAGAAGGCAAGCAAATGTCATTGTTATTAGCACCTAAAAAATAATAAGGAGGAGAATATTATGGGAAAACAAAAAACACATAAAGCAAGTAGCAAAGTTTTAAAAGTAAAAAAGAATGGAACATTGACTTATAAGAAGAGTAATGGTAACCATAAAACAAACAAAGATACTTCAAAACAAATTCGTCAAAGAAGAAATAAAGGAGTATTAGCAAAAGGAGAAGCTAGCAGATTAAAATCTGTTATCTAATCTAGAGTGTAAGGAGGGTATATTATGGCAAGAGTTAAAGGCGGAAACGTATCAAAAAATAGAAGACGTAAGGTTTTAAAACAAGCAAAAGGATATTTTGGAAGTAAACATAGATTATATAAAACAGCTCAAGAACAATTATTCCATTCAGGAACTTATGCTTTTAGAGACAGAAGACAAAATAAAAGAAACTTTAGAAAACTTTGGATTACAAGAATTAATGCTGCTTGTAGATTAAATAATATTAGTTACTCTAAATTTATCAATGGTTTAGAAAAAGCTGGTATTGAAATTAATCGTAAGATGTTATCTGAAATAGCAATAAATGATCCTAAATCATTTACAAAATTAGTTGAAACTGCTAATAAAGCTTTAAAAGGCGAAATAAAATCTGAGACTACAAAAGAAGTAAAAGAAATAAAAACTGAAGCAAAAAAAGAAGTAGTTAAGGAAACCAAAAAAGCAGAAAAAGAAGATCTAAGCTCTAAAACTTTAGCTGAATTAAAACAAATTGCTAAAGAAAAAGGAATTAAGGGTTATAGCACAATGAAAAAAGACGAATTACTATCTAATTTAAAATAGTAATTCTTTTTTTATGCTTAAAAATCTTGCTAACTAATATATTTTTAGTTATAATTAATAGTGACAATAGGAGTGATGATATGCGCAAAATTATTGCTAGTTTAGACGTTGGATCATCTCTAATTAAGTTAGTTGTTGGAGAGGTAGTCAAAAATAAAATTAATATTTTAGCATGCGTTGATACTCCAGCCCGAGGTATAAAAAACGGGTATGTAATAAACGGAGAAAGCGCAATCGAAGCTTTTAAAGAAGTTTTTGCCAAGGCCGAAAACATTTTGGGCATGCCAGTAAAGAAAGTTATTTCTATTGTTCCATCTACTTATGCAGATTGTTTTTTGAGTAGCAGTTCAATTGCTATTACCAGTGAAAATAAAGTCATAACTTCCAAGGATGTATTAAGAGGAATGCAAGCTTGTATAAAAAATAATATTGTTGATAATAGGGAATTAGTAGCCATATTACCAACGGGATTTAAAGTCAATGATGAATTAGTTAACAATCCTTTGAATATGATATCAGAAAAGCTTGCTACAAAAGCAATTCTTGTAACAGTACCTAAAAAAAATATTGCCGGTATTAATACATGTCTTAAAAAGATTGGAGTTAGTCTAGTTGATATTGCTATATCTCCTTTAGGGGATTACTATGAAGATAAAACAAAAGATTTAAACAAACTTATTGGCGCAATAGTAAATATTGGTGAAGAAACTACAACTGTATCAATATTTAATCATGGTATACTAACTAATTTAGAAGTTATAGACATTGGCGGAGATGCTATAACAAACGATTTGTCATATGTATATAAAATATCTAAAGAAGATTCAATATATTTGAAAGAAAATTTAGCCTTAGCTCATACACGACTATCTCAACCTAATGAATCAGTTACATTTACTGATAAGCATGGTGAAATGGTTAAAATTAATCAATATGATGCCTCAGAAATTGTCATGGGAAGATTAATAGAAATTATTAATTTGGCGAAAAAACAAATAAATCTCTTAACAAAAAAAGAAATTAGTTATATAATACTAACAGGAGGAGTAGCGGAAACCCAAGACTTTGATATCTTAGTTGAAGAATTACTTGGTTCTAAAGCTATAATTAGTTCTCCAGAAGAAATAGGGGCTAGAAGTTCTAAATATGGAACTGCTATTGGTTTAATAAAATATTATAATAGTAGATTAAAATTAAAGGGAGAAGAATTCTCGATTTTTACAAGTGAAGATGAAGAAGAATTAGGGGGAAATAATAAGAGATTAAATATTCCTGATAATTCAATTTTAGGAAAATTGTTTGGATACTTTTTTGATAATTAAGGAGAAGATGAAATGAACGAATTACAAATGGATCAAATAGCCAAGATAAAAGTTGTTGGTGTTGGTGGCGGTGGATGTAACGCTGTTAATAGAATGATTGAAGAAGGAGTTAAAAGTGTAGAGTTTTATGTTGTTAATACAGATTTACAAGTTTTAAATGCTTCTAAAGCTGAACATAAAATTCAAATCGGTAAATCTATCACTGGTGGTAGGGGTGCTGGTGCTAATCCTGAAATAGGTAGAGCTGCTGCTTTAGAGAGCAAAGGAGAAATAGAAGATGCCTTAAAAGGTGCTGACATGGTCTTTGTTGCTTGTGGTATGGGCGGTGGAACCGGAACTGGTGCTGCACCAATTATTGCTGAAATTGCTCAAGAATTAGGTTCCTTAACAGTAGGAATTGTCACTAAACCATTTAGATTCGAAGGTAAAAGGAGAATGGAAAACGCTCTTCTAGGCCTTGAAGAATTAAGAAAACATGTTGATACCTTAATTGTTATTCCAAATGATAAATTAAGAGATATTATTGATAAAACAACATCATTTGATGATGCATTTAAAGAAGTAGATAATGTTCTCCATAGAGGAGTTCAATCTATATCAGATTTAATTGCAGTTACTGGGGTTATTAACCTAGACTTTGCAGATGTTAAAGCTGTTATGGAAAAGAGTGGAACTGCAATTATTGGAATTGGTTGCAATGCTGGTGAAAATAGAGCAATTGAAGCAGCACGTCAAGCAGTTGCTAACTCACTTCTAGAGGCAACAATAGATGGTGCTACAAATGCTATAGTTAATGTAACTGGTGGTAAGAATTTAACTTTATTTGAAATTGAAGACGCTGTAGAAACGGTTAGAGAAGCTGCTAAAAGTGATGTTAACATTATATTTGGAGCTATTAAAAACGAAAACCTTACTGATGAAGTAATAGTTACTGTAATAGCTACTGGATTTGATGATGGAGAAGCTGAAGAACTATATGCACCTTCAGAAAGAAAAGAAGCGCCAAAAAGAAGAAGCGTTCCAACTGATGATGACTTAGAAATACCTCCATTTTTAAGAAATAATGATTTATTTTAAATGTTCTATATAGAACATTTTTTATTTGCATAATCTTGACTATAGCACATAATTATTATAAACTTATAATTAGAGTAGAATAATATAAAGGATGAAACATATGGGGAAGAGAGAAAAGGCTTTAGTAGTTTTAGCAATAATTATTTCGTTTTTATTTATAATTCTAGTTGGCACTGCATATGCCTATTTTTCATTGACAGTAACAAATAGTTTTGGTTCCAAAACTATAGCTTCAACAACTCCAATAATTGGCTCCGTTAATTTATCAACTGGCACTAGCATATCATTAGATTTAACTGCTGATCAAATTGCTTCTCAAGCAAGTGATGTTACATACTATGCTTCAACTAGTGGAGCAACTACAACCGTAACTAGCCCTGTAGTAGCAACTGCAACTGCATCAGGTAATGGAGTTTTTTCGTGTAATTATACTTTGCAAGTTACAGCAAGTGCTACCCAAAACATGTATGCTGCGTTTTTAGCTATGCCTGGTCACTCAACAGGACAAATAGTCCTAACAATAGATGGAGTAGTTTATGATTTTAATACAACAGGAATATTTCCTCTAACTCATCAGGGAACAATAACAAATATAAAGGCTGGAAGTCCTCAAAATATAACAGCTCAATTTAAATTAGTAAATAAATCAAATGTCGATCAAACACCATTAAGAGGAACAGATATAAGCTTATCATTTAGTGCAAATAGCTTCAGTTGTACTCAAACAGATGAATATACTCCAGTTACTTATTATTATGTGTATGATGTAAATGGAATAAACCAAATATCCAGCGGAACGACGAATAATAGTGGTTTAACTTATTATTTAAAAGGATATGTAACTCAGGGAGTATATGATGAAATATGTGGAGTATTCAATGGAAATGAATATTGTCTTGATCGAAGCGTTAGGTTTAGTGATGCTGCAACAAAAAAAGCCGAAATGGAAGCCTTAGGGGCGACATGTAACTCAACATACTCTAGTGATAGATATTTAGTTTGTTCACTTGGACAAGTTAGATGTTATGTTGGTCGAAGCGATGTTTACTGTGGTTCACCGAGTAAAATATGTAGTATTCTTTATAATCAAAGTCAATATCCTGAAACTAATGGAGCGAATTGCGGATAACTAGCTTATTATTAAACTAGAAAACGACATTTTTTGTCGTTCTTTTTTTATATAATGATTTTGGTGATAATAATGAAAATATATATAGATTTATTATTCATATTAAATTTTATATATGATTTTTTATTGTTGATGACTGTAGATATTACATTAAAGAGAAATATTAATATTAAAAGATTACTATTAGGTAGTTTATTTGGTTCTTTATCAACGTTCATTATATTACTTAGAATTAATAAATATATATTGTTAATTATGAAAATAATCATTGGATTATCAATGGCCCTAATAACCTATGGGTATAAGAGTTTTAAATATTTTCTAGAGAACAATTTATATTTATATATGACAAGTGTTATCCTAGCGGGTTTTCTATATTTTCTAAAAATAGAATTTAGTAATTTGAGTTATTTTTTAATACTATTAATAAGCCCAATAATATTGTATTTATATATAAAACAAACTAAAGAATTAAAAAAGATAATTAATTATTATAGAAAAGTTATAATAACATTTAAAAATAATAAAACTATAGAATTAACAGGATTTATTGATACAGGTAATAACCTAAAAGATTCAGTTACTAATAAATATATAATTATAGTTAATAAAAAGAGACTTAAGGGAATATATAATATAAGAAGTCCTATGTATGTTCCAATTAAAACCGTTAATAAAACAAGTTTATTAGAATGTATAGGAATAAAAAATATTATAGTAGATAATAAAGTTTATACAGGTTATCTATTGGGAATATCAGAAGAGTTTAATAATAAAAACTATGATTGTTTACTTAATTATCATTTAATGGAGGAATAAATGTTTAAAAGAATAATCTTATATTTAAAAAAGAAGTATAATGAATGTTTTTTTGTTGGAGCAACTGATAAGTTGCCACCGCCTCTTCCTAAAGAAAAAGAATTAGAGTATTTAATAAAAGCCAAGAAAGGGGATATAGAAGCAAGAAATATATTAATCGAGCATAATCTTAGATTAGTTGTATTTCTTGCTAAAAAATATGAAAATACCGGATTTGATATAGAAGATTTAGTATCTATTGGATCCATTGGTTTAATAAAGGGTATAAACACTTATAAAATAGATAAAAACATAAAGCTTGCTACTTATGCATCAAGATGCATTGCTAACGAAATATTAATGTTTTTAAGAAAGAATAAGAAGAAAAAGGGAGAAGTAAGTTTAGAGGAAACATTGAATTATGATGCTGAGGGTAATGAACTGCATTTAGAAGATATACTAGGAACTGATATTGATATAGTTCCTCAAGAATTAGAAAATAAAATTAATAAAGAAATATTAAATAACGAAATAGATTTATTAGATGAAAGAGAAAAAGAAATAATGACTTTGAGATATGGTTTAAATAATACTTTGGAGTATACCCAAAAAGAAGTAGCAGAAATGTTAGGAATAAGTCAATCATATATATCAAGAATTGAGAAAAAAGTAGTTAAAAAACTCCAAAACATAATGAAGATATAAACTAACTATAGTTTTTTAGTTAGTTTTTTGTTATAATTTTTTTAAGTAAAGGTGTGGTTTATATGTATCGAAATGGAAAAGTATTAGTTGGTAAAAGTGGCAAAAAAGATGTAGAAATACTTCTAAATATGGCCAATCGTCATGGTTTAATTACTGGAGCTTCAGGAAGTGGCAAAACAATTACTCTAAAAGTTTTAGCAGAAAGTTTTTCTGATGCAGGAGTTCCAGTGTTTTTATCTGATGTAAAAGGGGATATTGCTGGGTGTGCTTTAGTTGGAGAAGAAAGTGAATCTATAACAAAAAGATTAAAAAACTTAGGTGTTAAAGATTTTGAATTCAAGTCTTATCCAGTTAGATTTTGGGATTTATATGAAACTGGAGGACATCCAATTAGAACTAAAGTATCAACAATTGGTCCATCAATATTATCTATTATGCTTGGTTTATCTGAAGTTCAAGAAGGAGTTTTAGATATAGTATTTCAAATTGCTGAAGATGAAGAATGGAATTTAATAGATTTAAAAGATTTAAAGAGTGCTTTGCAATACATTGGCGATAATAAAAAAGATTTTATTACTAAATATGGAAATATTACTTCTCAAAGTATTGGAGTTATTCAAAGAAGTTTACTAGCTTTAGAACATCAAGGGGCAGACAAATTCTTTGGTGAACCAGCATTAGATATTCATGATTTTATTAAAATTGATAATGATGGAAGAGGAGTTTTAAACATATTACATGCTGTAGAATTATTTAATAATCCAGATTTATATGCTTCCTTCTTATTATGGTTATTAACTGAATTATTTAATACATTACCTGAAGTTGGAGATTTAGACAAACCTAAAATTGTATTCTTCTTTGATGAAGCTCATCTATTATTCAATGGAATGCCAGGATATCGTTTAAAACAAATAGTTCAAATAGTTAAATTAATAAGATCTAGAGGTATTGGATTATACTTTATTTCTCAAAAACCTACCGATATACCAAATGAAGTTTTGAGTCAATTATCTAATAGAGTTCAACACACTTTAAGAGCGTATACTCCAGCTGAGCAAAAGATAGTTAAAACTGCTGCCGATGCATTTAGAACTAATCCAGAGTTTAATACAGAAGAAGCTATTCTAGCACTTGGAACAGGTGAAGCTTTACTAAGTTTCTTAAATGAAAAGGGAGAACCTAGTATTGTTGAAAAAGCAATTATATTACCTCCTCAAAGTAAAATGGGAACAATTGATGATATGACTAGAAATAAGGTAATAAACAATAGTGACTTAATAGGCAAATACGAAGAAAGATTAGACAATGAAAGTGCTCATGAAAAAATCAGTCAAAAAAAGGAAGAAGAAGAATTAAGGAAAGAAGAAGAAAGAAAAAAATTTGCCGAAGAAAAAGCCGAAAAAGAAAGATTAAAAGCTGAAGAAAAAGAGAAAAAAGAAGCCGAAAAGAAACGCAAAGAGGAAGAAAGACAAAAAGAAAAAGAAAGAAGAGAGGCTGAAAAGGCAAAGAAGAATAATCCGGCTTATAAACTTGGTAAAAAAGCTGTTAATAAAGCTCAAGATAAAATTTTAAATAAGATATTAAATAAAGTATTAGGTAAATTTTTTAAATAATTAATGAATAAAAAACTTCTTAAATATCAAAATAGATATGAAAGGAGTTTTTTGTTTGGCAAATTATAAAGTTGATATAACGGGCCTAGACACTAATAATATAAGAGTTTTATCAAATGAAGAAACTATAGAACTTTTTTATAAATTAAAAAATGGTGATGAAAGCGCTAAAGAAAAAATAGTTAGTGGTAATTTAAAATTAGTTCTATCCATTTTAAAAAGATTTAATAATAACAAGTGTCCCATGGATGATTTGTTTCAAGTTGGAGTTATAGGTCTTATAAAAGCCATAGATAATTTTGATGTTTCATTGGGACTAAGGTTATCAACCTATGCAGTCCCTTTAATTATTGGTGAAGTTAAAAGATATATTAGAGATAATACTACATTAAGAATAAGTAGATCAACAAAAGATTTAGCATATAAAATAATGAAATATCAAGACGATTACCTAAGCATAAATGGATATTATCCAACATATTCAGAGATTAGCAGTAGTTTAGGAATTGAGGAATATGAAATATCTTATGCTCTGGATTCATTGAAAGACCCTATGAGCATCTTTGAACCAATATATAATGATGGTGGAGATACTATTTTTTTAGAAGATCAAATCGCAGATATTAAGGATAAAAACTTGGATAAAGACATGTTAATATCCCTTAGAAAAGCTTTATTTAAAATTAAAGAAAAGGAAAAAAATATATTAATATCTAGATTTATCATTGGGAAAACTCAAATGGAAATTGCAGAGGTTATGGGTATATCTCAAGCTCAAGTATCAAGATTAGAAAAAAATGCCATAGAAAGTGTTCGTAAACTAATAAGATAGCATATATTTAACTAGGTGATATAATGCTTTTAAGTGAATTACAAAGTAAAGATATTATTAATATGAAAGATGGAAATAATATAGGAAGAATAATAGATGCTAAAATAGATACAAGTGGTTCAATTAATTATTTTGTAGCAGAAGAAAGAAGATTATTAAGAAAAGTTACAAGAGGGGGAGAAATTACCTTCACTTTTGAAAAAATAAAAAAAATAGGTGAAGATGTTATATTAGTTGATTTATAAAATGCTCTTAGGTATAGACCTTTCTAAGACTTTTTTTAAATGCAAAAAAATGATATAATAATCATGTGATATTATGAAAAAGAAAATTATTTTTGGGAGTATATTATTTTTAATAATTGATATAATTACTAAAATTATAATTGATAATTGCCTAGAATTAGCCAAATCTATCACAATTATTAAGAATTTCTTTTATATTACTAAAGTATATAATTATGGCGCTTCTTGGAATATTCTATCGGGCTATAATATTCTTTTAATAATTATTACATTTTTGGTTTTATTTATATTAATTAATTATCAAAAAAAATTTAAAGATAATATTCGAAATATTATAGCTTTTAGTATCCTTTATGGAGGAATAATAGGCAATTTATTAAACAGAATATTTCTTGGCTATGTAATAGACTTTTTTGATTTTTATATATTTAAATATGATTATCCAATATTTAATGTTGCCGACATAGGAATAGTTATTGGTATATTTCTAGTAGTTATTGCTATTATTAAAAAGGAAGATAATAATGAAATTGGTAGTTCAAAATGAAAATATTAGAATAGATAAATATATTAGTGATGTAACTGATTATAGTAGAGAATTAGTTACCAAGATGATTAAAGATAAGTTTATTTTACTTAATGGTTCAATAGTTAAACCAAGTCACTTAGTTAATGTTGGGGATGAAATAACTATAGATGAATCATATATTAAAGAAACTTCAATTGAACCTCAGGAAATACCTTTAGACATTCTTTATGAAGATGAAGATATAATGGTTATTAATAAACCAAGTGGTTTAGTAGTTCACCCCGGGAATGGAAATAAGAATTGGACTTTAGTCAATGGTTTAAAATACCACACAGAAGAGTTATCTGATTTAGGGGGAGAAGAAAGAGTAGGAATTGTTCATCGTTTAGATAAAGATACCTCAGGACTTATGCTTGTGGCTAAATCAAATAAAGCTCACGAAATTCTTTCTGAAGATTTTAAATATAAAAGAGTTTATCGAGAGTATTATGCTTTATTATGTGGAGTATTTCCATCAAATACGGCGTTTATTGATGCTCCGATTGGTAGAGATAAGAATAATTTTAATAAAATGACTGTTCGTGGTGATGGTAAAAGTGCTAGAACAAATCTAAAGGTTTTAAAAAGATATGAAGATTATACATTAGTCAGTTTAGTTCTAGAAACAGGAAGAACTCATCAAATAAGAGTTCATATGGCCTACATTGGTTATCCAATATATAATGATCCAATTTATCAAGGGAAACCTACTACAGATTTTGGTCAATTTCTTCATTCAAAGAAAATTAGATTTATTCATCCAATTACCAAAGAACAAATGACTTTTGAATGTGATTTACCTAAATATTTTCAAGATTTCATTGACAAATTAAATTAGAGTTATTATGTAACTAAAAGTCCAAGTAGTCCATATTAAATAGGGAATACTTAATAAACTATAAAAGTTAAGTGTATATTTTATCTTTCTTATTAAAAAATAGGAAGAAAGACATAAAGAAAAACTTATAAAAACACTATAGATTATCTGATTATAATAATCAAATATCATAGATAATAAAAATAATAATAAGTAGTTAATCCATAATAAGAATTTTAAATCATTATCTAATTTATCATCAATAATAATTTTTATTATTGGAATAGCTATATATAATAAAACCGCTACATAAATAATAAAATATAATTTCATAATTCACCCTTTACTAATATTATGTTTAAGGGTAGAATTATATGCAAAGGAGAGAGTATGAATAGTATGTTAAATAATAAAGATGAGATGATAATGAGTCTTGTTCATTATTTTGTAACTGAAGAAGATTATACTCCTATTAACGTTCAAGGGACTAAAAATGAAATATGGTTAGAAAATTTGAATGCTCCATATAAAATAGTTAGAATTAATTCTAATTATATTCATAATACTGAACAATTCGAAATGGATATATTTAAAATGCAATACATTATTAAACAAATTAAGAAAAAAACTTTATCTTTTAAAATGAATGCTTTAAATATATGTTTAGATTTAAGTGATTATGTTAAATTAAATAATCAAGATAAATTAATTAATACTATAAATGTTAATAGTTTTAATGATGTTAAAAAGAATTCTTTCTTAAGTAAGTATTATCCTAAAATTAAAACTAGTAGTTTTAAGAAAACAGATAATTTAGATAAGATTATAAATATAACTGATGATATAAATAACAAAACTGAAAAAGAAAATTTAAAGTTTGAAGATGTATTTAAGCCTAAGAAAATAGTAATGACTAAAATTATTATGGCTATATGTATTCTAATGTATTTTGTTACTTTATTTTTAACAGATAATTTCAATTTATCATTAGTTTTGCTTGGAGCCAATAATAAAGCTTTAGTCCTAAGGGGAGATATTTATCGCTTAATTACTTCAGCCTTTTTACATGGCTCAATTATTCATTTAGTTATTAATATGTATTCTTTATGGATAGTAGGAAGTGAAGTAGAAACTTACCTAGGGAAATGGAAATTCTTAGTAATTTATTTGCTAAGTGCTATAATGGGTAGTTTGTTAAGTTTAATATTTTTAAAAAATGGCATTTCCATTGGAGCTTCTGGGGCTATATTTGGATTGCTAGGATGTTTATTATACTTTGGATATCATTATAGATTATATTTATCAAATGCTTTAACTAATCAAATTATTCCAATAATAGTAATAAACTTAGTTTTAGGTTTTTCTATAACAGGTATAGATAATGCTTCTCACATTGGAGGATTAATTGGAGGATATTTAGCAACAATGATAGTAGGACTTAAATATAAGACTAAAAAAAGTGATACAATTAATGGTTTAATTGTTTATATATTATTAACACTTTTTTTAGTCTATGCTTTATTAAAACTAGTTTAATATCATTAACATATTTTATTATTTAGAATATTTTATAATAGGTGAACAATAGACCTCCTTTCTCTAATTTCACTATTCATAGTTTTAACTTTTTTGTTCCATGATAAATAATGGTTATAGACTAAGCAGATTTTAATAAATCTGCTTTTTAATTGCCTTCGTATGTGTTGATTCTCGAGTGGGTATATACTATACTATTAAATAGTATGGTAATAGGTAATAAATATGAATTCAGCCCATATCAAATAGCTAAATATTCTAGTTAGATAAATAATAAGATATATTAAAAGAGAATAATATAATTATTATGCAAGAAAAAGAAAAATAATTAGGATAAATAAATATACAAGAAGATATAACAAAACCTATAATTGCGCTATAACTTAGATGATAATAATTATTTAATAAATAATTTATTAGTTTTAATAAGATAATTGCACTAATAATAAAAGATATAATAAAAGGAATTAAATTAATTATATCTTTTGTGTTTATATTAAATGGGTTAGATAAAATATTTAATAAATACTTATATATACCTAATAAGATTAGGAGAGCAGAGCCACTTATTCCTGGAATTATTTTACCAATTGCGTAAAATAATCCACCTATAATCATAACTATAGTGGTTTTATCACTAGATATGTTATATTTTATTTGAATTATATATAAAGTAATACTTATTAACGAAGCTATAATAAATGGAATGAAAGCAATATTTTTATGACATTTATTTTTTATTTCTTTTATTAAATAAGGAATACTACCTAGTATTAATCCTATAAAAACATAAGAAATAAAAATATACTTAGTATCTAATAACTTAAGTATTATTTTGCTAAACAAAATAATACCCAGGCTAAAACCTATTAATAAACTCCCTAAGTATAACAAGTTATCTTTAAGATTTTTAAAAAGATTATTTAATCTAAATATAATATCTTCATATATACCTAGTATTGAGGCTAAAACACTACCAGAAACACCAGGAATAATAAAACCAATTCCTAATATTAAACCATATAATATATTTCTTAATAACATTTTTAGCCTCCTTTTAATAATAAGATAACTATGATATACTAACTATGTGATATTATGAAGAAAGTAAAGATTATAGCTATAATATTATTAATAGTCCTATTAATACCTATTATTATTAGTTGTTATATAGTTAATGTTTCTAAATCTAGTATTCAAAGTGAAGATAAATTAGCTAATCACTATGATATAGCAATAGTTTTAGGCTGTAGTGTTTTACGAAACGGAAAACCAAGTCTTATGCTAAGAGATAGATTAAATAAAGGAATATTTTTGTGGACTAATGGAATAGTAGATAAAATTCTTATCACTGGTGATCATAACGACGGTTATAGTGAAGTAGATGTTATGTATAAATATCTAATTAATAGTGAAGTAGATAAAGACTCAATTATAATTGATAGAGAAGGATATTCTACTAGTGAAAGTTTATTAAATTATCATAAAAATTATGCTAAGAAAAAAGCAATAATAGTTACCCAACAATATCATTTATATCGTTCTTTGTATATTGCCAAAAAATTAAACTTAGATGTCATTGGTGTTCCTGCTGATAATATCAACTATCGAGGTCAAATATTTAGAGAACTAAGAGAAGTATTAGCCAGAAATAAAGATTTTTTAAAAATGAATTTTATTAGTTGAACTAAAAGTTCAACTTTTTTATTGAAATAAAAAGGAAATAGCATATTTCTTGTGAAAAATAATAGTAGAAGGAGAAGTATATGAATTATTAAAAAGAAATAAAAAACAAACTAATAGATAATGAAGTATATGCAAAAGTAAAAGATTATTCAAAAGAAAGAATTAGAAAATGGTTTTAGTTTTATAGATAGTGAATATAAAATAAAAATAAGAGATAGTTATAATTATATAGATAAACATTTAAAAAACATAAATCAATACAAAATAATAGGTATAATAATTGTTAAAAAAGATAATAAATTTGTATTAGAGTACTCAAGTGACAAAAGAATATATAAAATTACTTATTTATTATACCAATAATTGGATTATTACTAGTTATTATATAGGCCATAATAATAATGGTGATAAAATGAAAAAGTATTTCTTTTTATTGATAGCCATAGTCTTTCCCCTCAAAGTCTTAGCATATTCAGATTATGTTTATTTAGGGGGAAAGACCCTAGGAATAGAAGTGAATTGTTATAGTCCATTAATTGTGGGTTTTTATCAAATAAATGGCTCTTATAACAAAGGAGAATTAAAAGTAGGCGATTATATCACTAAAATTAATGGTAATCCAATTATGACTTTAAAAGAGTTAACTGAAGAAATAGAAAAATATACAGATATTGGTTATGTAAACATAACATATAAAAGAAATAATAAGGAACATGAAACTAAGTTAAAATTAATAAAAGATAATAAAATATATAAAACAGGATTATATGTAAAAGATAGTATTCTTGGTATAGGTACCCTAACTTATATAGATCCCGAAAGTAATATATATGGTGCCTTAGGACATGAAATAATAGAGAGTAATACAAATAAAAAAGTTGAAATAAAAGATGGTTCAGTATTTAGAAATACTATAGTGTCCATTGATAAATCAATGATAGGGCATGCTGGAAGCAAAAATGCTAAGTATTATTACAATACCCAATATGGTTCAATAAATAAGAATACAAATTTAGGCATATTTGGTAATTGGAATTCTAATTATAATGATTTAACTTTAATTAAAGTGGGAAATATTAATAATGTAAAAGTAGGAGAAGCAAGTATTTGGACAGTTTTAGACGGTGAAAAAATAGAAGAGTATAAAATTGATATAACTAGCATTAATGAAAATGGTTTAACGAAGAACATTACGTTTGAAATAACAGATAAAAGATTATTAAATAAAACAGGGGGAATAGTTCAAGGAATGAGTGGTTCACCAATTGTGCAAGACAATTCAATTATAGGAGTTGTAACCCATGTCATTATTGATAATCCAATAAAAGGATATGGTTTATTTATAACTAATATGTTACAAGAAGGAGATAATTAAAAAAGATTTGGATAGCCAAATCTTTTTATAAAGTATCAATTTCTTCTTTAGCAAAAGGATTGCTATTAGCTTGCATAGTTGATTTACCAATAATTGCATCTCTAAGTTCTTTATCATCTTCACCAAAGTCATCGTTAACATCAATAACTCTAACTATTTCATCCATTGATGTATATCCCTCTAAAACTTTAATCAAGCCATCTTTTAATAATGTATTAGCGTCTTTTCCATATACTTTTCTTCTTAATTCTTGTTTTCTTATATTTCCAACAATTGCATCTCTAATATCTTGAGAAATTTCTAGGACTTCGTGTAATGCAATTCTTCCTTTATAACCATCTAAGCATTCCTCGCAACCAACAGGAGTATATATTTCATTTACATCCATATTAAGAACTTTTTTAAATAAGTTCTTTTCATATGTATTAGTTGCTCTAGTTGCTCGACATTTAGGACATAATTTTTTTACTAATCTTTGAGAAATAATACCAGATAGAGCACTTCCTAGTAAGTAACGTTCAACTTCCATATCCAATAATCTTTCAATTGTATTTAATGAGTTATTGGTGTGGATTGTAGATAAAACTAAGTGACCAGTAATAGATGCACGAACCGCGATTCTTGCAGTTTCATCATCTCTTATTTCTCCGATCATTATAATATCAGGGTCTTGTCTTAAGATACTTCTTAAAGCATTACCAAATGTTAAACCAATTTCACTCATAACTTGAACTTGGTTAATACCTTTAATTTTCATTTCGACCGGATCTTCAACAGTTATAATATTTCTTTCTGTAGTATTAAGAACTTGAAGCATAGTATAAACAGTAGTAGATTTACCACTACCAGTAGCTCCAGTAACTAATATGATACCATTTGGTTTCTTTATTAAATCAGTAATTTTATTATAATTATCTTTAGTAAGGCCAATTGATTCAAGACCATTTAAACTCATACGGTAGTCTAAGATACGGACAACGATTTTTTCGCCATCAACGATTGGTAAACAAGATACACGTAAATCTACATCTATATCTTGAATTAATCCTTTAATAGCACCATCTTGAGGTAGTCTTGATTCTGTAATGTTCATTCCAGATATAATTTTTATTCTTGTTACTAAGTTCTTTTTTACTATAGTAGGAACTTTAGCATACTCTAAAAGAGAACCATCTATTCTGATTCTAACCATTAATTCTTCTTCAGTTGGATCGAAGTGAATATCGGATGCACCATGACGAACAGCATCGATAATCATTTCGTTAACTATATCAACAATTGGTTTGTTATCGTAGTCAAATTCTCTGAACACGCAGTACCACCGATTTCCCTTACTATCTTCTATTATTTATTATACAATAAACTATTTATTTATACAATAATATATGTTTCTTTTTTAATATTTATTTGTTAAAATATTTATGAATTGAAGGTGATGAGATGATTAACTTAATTAAACTTAAAAATAATAATGATGTTAATATTGTTAATAAAATTAATGATTTCCAATCACCTAATAGTATATATATTCCTATTGTTGACAATGTTCGTGCCAACGATTATGTCTATAAAAACAGCATTATAAATGGTTATGTTTCTTCAATTTCGGGAAGTATTACGGGAATAAAAAAGGTATTAATTAATAATGAATTAGTAAATGCTGTTGAAATTACAAATGATTTTAAAGAGAACGCTAAAGCTAAAATTAGAAAGAAAAAAGTAAATAATAAAGAAGAATTGATTGAATGTTTAAAAGTATTTAAATTAGATTTTATCGCGGATAAAATAACTAACATTGATAAGATAAATAACTTAGTAATATCATCCATTGATGAGGAAAATTATTCAATGAAAGAATTTTTAAGATTAGCTAATGATTATTCAGATATCCTAGGAACAATCGATGAATTAACTAATATACTTGGCTTAAAAGAATCTACTTTAGCTACTAAGAATACTAATTATAATAGTATTAGTAATGTAAAATCAATTATTGGAACTTATCCAAATATTAAAGTAACATTAGTTCCTGATAAATATATGATTAGTTATAAAGATTTTTTATGCGACTACTTGAATATCCCATCTAGTGAAACTTTAGTTTTAACTACTAATGAAGTTTACTATATATATAATGCTCTAAAGTTTAAATATGTTGATAGTGTTTTAATAACTATAAGTGGCAACGCTATTGCTAAATCTTTAGTTATTAATACTAGACTTGGAACGTCTCTTAAAGAGATTATAAATGAATTAATAAAAATAACTATAGATGATTATGAAGTCTATTTGAATGGATATATTAAAGGGAGAAGAGTATCATCAATTGATGATATAATTATAACCTTAGATACGGAATCTATAGTTATTAATCAAAAAATGTCAGATGAAGTTACTGATTGTATAAAATGTGGAGCTTGTGAAAGAATATGTCCATGTCATATTAATGTTTTAAAATGTTATTTAAATAATTATTCTCATAAAAGATGTATTGGATGTGGGTTATGTGACTATGTATGTCCTGCAAATATTAATTTAAAAGAAATTGTTTGGAGGGATAAATAATGAAAACAGCTAAAACAAAAAATTTAGTTATTCAACACATTTTATTATTAATTCCTTTAATTATTTATGGTATTTATAAAAATGGCTATTTAATTTATGAAAAAAAATTAATTCAACCAGCTATGATACTAAAGCCTTTGTATTTCGTATTAATTGGTATATTTATTAAACTTGTTTATGATTTGATTAGGTATCATAAAATAAAAGTTGATTATGATTATGTGTGTTTATCTCTATTAGGGATGATAGTCCCTTATAATACCAATTTAATTATTTATTCCATTGTTGTTATAATTACTTTTATTATTATTAAATTATTATCTAAATATATAAAGTTTAATTATATATGTTTGGTCTACATTATAATTCTTGGCATTGCTTATATTATGCATTCTTTAACTTTTATGACTCCTTTAGATCTTAATTATTCTTATAACTTTGATTTTTTAGATATTCTAATGGGAAGAAGTATTGGCGGAATATCATCAACAAGCTTAATACTTATTACATTTGCTTATATATTCTTAGTTAATAATTATTATTATAAAAAGAATATTCCTTTATTTATAAATATTTCTTATCTATTATTAGCTATAGTTTATTATGCAATAACCAAAAATATATCTATATTGTTAAATATTGAGGTAGTATTTGGTAGTGTGTTTGTTAGTTCTATTCCTAACTATAGCCCTTATCGAAAAAACAACCAGATATTTTATGGAATAGCCATTGGAGTATTAAGTTTTATAATTGCTATCTTTATCAATAGAATAATAGCTATATATGTTGCAACATTTATTGCTTCTTTATTTCTATATATTGAAAAGAGTAATCGCTCTTCTAAAAAATCGACAAAACTTCCTATTTCCAAATAGTAGAATATATGATATTGTATTTTTAACACAGGAAAACATGGTAACATGATGTTTTTCTGTGTTTTTTAATGGGAGGTTTTATGTTAAAAAAAATAATATATATTTTATTTATTATTTTTTTAAATATTAATATTTGTTATGCTTCAACCCTAAAAAGCAGTGCAACACCATATTATGCCAAGATAAAAGATAGTAGAAATAATACTGAAGTAGTAGTGCAAATCAAAAAAATTGAAGATGAAAATGGTGATGCTGTGTTTAATCTTAATTATGATTTTTATGATACAAATGGTGATTTTCTTAAATCAAATTCTTTCGATAGAAGTGTATGTTCAAAAAATAATTTTGATTTTAATTCTTTTATGACAAGAGTTTACTATGGTTATAATGTTTCTCCAAGTCCACTAAAGTATTATCTAACCCAAGTAATTGTTTGGAATATGTCTGATTATGTTAAAGCATGGACTTCAGATGAAGATGGCAATATAATTACAACTTATCAAAATATTCAAAATGATATAACTTCTCAAGCAGCATTTCATTATTTATCTTCTAGTTTTTTTAATCAAACTTATAATAGAAATGTTTTTGATGAGGACAAATGGACATATTCTTCTAATGCGATTATTTTAGATAATCCTCAAACTGATGCATTTTCTTTCCAAAATAATAATAATGATTTATCCATCAAAGCTCTAAAACCAGGTTATTATGAATTAGTTTTTGAAAAGATATATGATCATGATATTCATTGCTTTCGCACTGGAAATAATATTTATTGGCAAAGCCTTAAAGGTCCAGAGGACTTAGTTAAGAATATAACATACAATGTTTCGGGTTATAAATTTCAAATTAAAGAAAATTTATTAGGTATAAATAGTAGATTTGGAGATGCGAAAATAAATAATTCTCAGTATGAAATTTATTATAATAATGATTTAGAAAATACAATAAGTTCTACCCAAGAAATTTATTTAAAACATGATTCTCAATATTTAGTTAAAGATATTTCTGAGACAATTGGATATAATCATGTTGATGATTATATCTTTGCCATGGCAAATGAGGATTATATTCTAGAAATAAATAGAGAAGTTATAAGTAAAAATGTTAGTTTAGATATAAAAGATAATAATAAATACTATATATATTTGAAAAGTTCAAATGAATTATATGAAGAAATAAATAGTAATATAGATTTAATAACATTGCCATATGGCATATACTATATTAGTGATCAAAAAAAATACTATAAAGAATTAAATGTTTTGGACAGTGTAGATGAAGTATTAGTAATCGATAATACTCCTCAAGATATTATAGAAAACAAAAGTGATGATTATCCAGAAGAGGTTATAGAAATAAAAGAACTCATTCCAAATATTGAAGAAGTAGTCAACGAAGAAGATGAAGAAATAATAGTAGTTAATCCCAAAACAGGAGATAAAATTAATTATTATCTAATAATCTTTTTAATAAGTTTAATAGGATTAACATCAATATTAATATTAAAATATATAAATAATAGATAAGAGCTAAAAAACATATTATTTAATGGTGAATAATATGTTTTTTAATGATATTCATACTAGAGTTAGATTTATTATTTTAATAGTTATTATAATCTTTGTAATTATTATTGGTAAAGTGTTTTATATTCAAGTGCTAAACTATAGAAAATTATCCCAAATGGCTGAGGATTTGTGGAGTAGAAAGATGACTATCAATGCTCCAAGGGGAGATATTTTAGATAGAAATGGTAAAGTATTAGCAACAAGCATAAGCACTACGACAATATATGTCGTGCCTAATCAAATAAAAAATAAAGAAAAAGTATCTCAAGATATATCTAGAATACTTAATTGTGATTATCAAGATGTTTATAAATATGTTTCTAAAAATAGTAGTATGGAAATAATTCGTTCAGGTATGGATTTGGATTATGATAAAGCATCGAAAATAGAAAGTCTTAATTATGACGGAGTATATCTAGTAGTTGATACAAAAAGATATTATCCATATGGAGAAACCCTAGCGCATATTATAGGTTTTGTTGGAAAAGATAACCAGGGATTATCTGGATTAGAATTAACATATGATAAATATTTAACAGGAATAAATGGAGAATTAAAATATTACAGTGATGGCAAAGGTAATAAATTAGAAATACCAGATAGTTATGTCGCTCCCAGTCCTGGCATGAACTTAAAATTGACAATCGATATAGATATTTTGAGTTCAATAGATAATGAATTAAATAATGCTATGGCTAAGTATAATAGCGAATCAGCTTGGGCTATTGCCATGAACCCCAAAACTGGAGAAATACTTGCTATGGATAGCAAACCATCTTTTGAGCCCAGTAATTATCAAAAATATTCTGAAGATATCATAAATAGAAATCTACCAATATGGATGACTTATGAACCTGGGTCTACATTTAAGAACGTAGTGTCGCTTTTGGAACGTTATTTATTGAACTATTAAGGTTTAATAAATGTTGAACTTAAAAGTTTTAGTGTGATATAATTGAATTGGTGTAAAAAGATGGCTAAAGATAAAAGTATAACAATAAATAACAAGTATTTAATAGCTCTAAGAATTATTCTGGCTATATCTTGTTCTTTTTTTACATTATTGATATCTAATAGGTTTTTTCCTATGCATATTTTTATTGGTTGTCTTCTTTCTTTTCTTATTGCTATTATATTATTTTTCAAAATAAAAATAGATAGTTCTATTAGTATTAAAGAATTTATTATTTTTTTAGTTATCTCTCTTTTTTTTATTAGTAATATTTTGCCATTTGTAGATCAAAATGGTGTTTTGTTTCAAGAAATATTTAACAATCTTATTCATATTAATGTCCCAGCAAATCTAGTTGGCAAAATTATTGGTATTATGGCGCTTCCATTTACTATTTTTATAGTTAATTGGTTTCATAAATATTTATATAATAATATAATTCTTTTCTTTAAAAAGTTAACAAAAGTTGAGAAGATATACCTTTATATAATTCTTGTTTTTTCTATCATTTCTTCAATTGTGATTATATATTTCACTACAGCATTTTCGCGTCCACAATATTATTATGATATTATTTATACTAGCGATACTGGTGCCTTACTTATGAATAATGATTACATGAATATTAGTTATGCCGAAAACGATATTAGGCAACCTCTATTTGGGATATTTGCAGCGCCTTTTGGTTTTGCTGCAAAATCAATTAGTAATTTATGTTTCTTTTTAAGAACCGGTTATGAATATGAAACAATTTTAACAATTTTTCAGTTTCTTTTGCTTGCAATTTCTACAATATTATTATCTAGGCTTTTAAATATCGAGGAAAATAGAAAAAAATATTTTTATGGATTAATATCTTGTTCATTTCCATATTTATTGTTTTCACTTTTGCTTGAACAATATGTCCTTTGCTTATTTTACTTGATTCTAGCTATTTATTGTTATCATAATAATCCGGATAGAGTAAATTATACATATATTGGTGCAGTGGGAACGTTAATAACATCTGGAATAATATTTCCATATATTGTAAAAAACAAAAATATTAAACAATGGTTTAAATCTGTATTTAAATGTTTATCGGCCTTTTTAGGAGTTGTTATTGTTGGAGGTCAGTTTCCTCAATTACTAACAGTAGCAAAAGACATTAAAAGGCTATTAGTGGGTGGTGCCATAGGTTTGCCATTTATAAACAAACTTTATCAGTATTTTGCGTTTGTTAAAGGGCTATTTTTACCTAGCCCAGGAGAAATTGTTTGGAATGGTTATATTTCTTCATATCGTTTATTACCAATTAATTCTTTAGAATGGTTAGGAGTATTAATAATTATACTTTGTATAATAAGTTTTATTTTAAATTATAAAAATAAAATGGCAAAACTGCTAATGTTTTGGGTTTTCTTCTCAAGTGTAATATTACTTTTTGTGGGATGGGGAAGTTTAGAGAATGGTTTAGTATTATACAGCTTATACTTTGCTTGGGCTTTTTATTCATTAATATATTTACTAATTGAAAGAGTATGCAAGAATAGAAAAGTATTTAATGTAGCCATGATATTATTAATAGGGGTAATTGTAATAGCTAATTTAGTTGAATTTATTAATATTTTAAAGTTTGCAATTAGTTATTATCATTAATAGTTTGGGAGGTAATTAAATAATGAGACAACATAAATTATTTCAATCTTTAATAACATATTTAAATTTGATTAGAGTAAAACAATGGATAAAAAACTTTTTGGTATTTATTCCTGTTATAAGCGCCAAATTATTAAATGCTAATAATTGTGTTTTAGTAATAATTGGCTTTTTTTCTTTTTCCTTTGCTTCATCTTTTATTTACATTATAAATGATTTAAGGGATATTGAAAAAGATAGATTAAATGCAAGTAAGAAAAAAAGGCCTCTGCCTAGTGGAAAAATAAACAAAAAACAAGCAATAATTATTTCAATAATAATGATTATTATTTGTGTTTTACTAAATGTTTGTATTTATAATTTATCTAATTCAGCAAATATATTATTATCATTTTTGATAATTGCATCATATATTATTATTAATTTGTTATATTCTTTTGGTTTAAAAAATGTAGCTATATTAGATGTAGCAATTATAGCTGCAGGATTTATATTACGAGTTTATTATGGCGCTTTAATTCTAAATATTGAAGTATCACCTTGGTTATTTTTGACCATTATGAATGCTTCTTTGTTCCTTAGCTTAGGAAAAAGAAAAAAGGAAATATTATGTAGTAAAGATTCGAGAACTGTTTTAAAAGAATATAATGAGCAGTTTTTAGATAAATTTCAATATGTAAGTCTTGGTTTAACATTAGTTTTTTATTCACTATGGGCAATAGAACAAAATGAAAAAAGTTTGGTTTTTACTATTCCTATAGTAACAATTATATTTATGAGATATTCTCTTGTTATGGAATATAATAACGAGGGAGATCCTACTACCATATTGTATACAGATAAGATTTTACTATTATTATGTATTATTTATGGAATTATAATGTTTGTTTTGTTAGGAGGAGGTTTAAATTAATATATATGATTTTGATGGAACAATATATGATGGCGACTCTACAATTGACTTTTTTAAATATGCAATTAATAAGAATAAAAAATGCTTATTAATGTTACCAAAGTTTATTATTGTGTCAGCTCTTTATTTAATAAAAATATATAAAAAAGAAAAATTAAAGTCTGTTTTTCTGAGTTTTATTAAATATTTTCCTGATTCTAAAGAATTGGCAAATGATTTTTGGGAATTCAAACAATATAAACTTAAGGATTTTTATTTAAAACAGAGAAGAAGTAGTGATATAGTTGTAAGCGCTTCGCCAGAATTGTTATTGCAACCAGTTGCTAAAAAATACAAATTCAAATTAATTGGCACTAAAATAGATTCCAAATCAGGGGCTATAATTGGAAAGAATTGTCAAGGATTGGAAAAGGTTAAGAGATTAAAAGATAGTAAAATTACTAAATGTAAGAATTATTATACTGATTCATTAAGTGACCTTTCTCTAAAAGAGATAGCAGATAATTTTTATATTGTGAAGGGGGATATAATCACTCCTCTAGATGAATATAAAGAAAATCCAATAAAAAAAACATTTTTAAATAGGGATTTCATAACTTTCTTATTTATCGGGGGAATTAATGTTCTAAATGGTGTTTGGATATCATTGGTATATTCAATATTTACAAAAAGTGCTATAGTAGCATTTATATATGGCTTTTTAACTAGTTTAATCATTTCATACATTTTGAATTCACTATTTAATTTTAAAGAGAGAATATGTGCATCTAAGTTTTTGAAATTTGTTGTTAGCAATATTCCTAATTTTGTTATTCAGTTTTTATGTGTATTTGTATTAATAAACAAATTAAATATCAATAAAGCATTAGCTTACTTTTTGGCAGCGCTAATCGCAGTTCCAATTACTTTTGCTTTAGTAAGAATCAAAGTATTCAAAGTCGCTAATGATAAGAATAAATCATAATTTTTTTGATGTTTTTGGGTATTAGATAGAGTTGTATTTTTAATAATATTTCTCTTATCTATAAGAGTAGCAAGCATGTTAAAAAAACTTGCTTTCTTTATGTGAAAATTTATCGTTTTTTGTTGAAAACAATTATCTTTTTTATTATTAATAATATGTAAAAATAGGTAACGATAAAGAAAGTAAAAAGCCGGTCGTTTTTACAAGAAGTATTGAAGTAAAGGAGGTGTAGAGATGCAAGACAATAATGGAAACAAAAAGTTATTAATTATTGCAGTTTTATTATTATTAATCGCTGTAACTTTCAGCACTTACGCTATTTATAAGTCAACTGCTACTTCAAGTGATTCAATTAGAGCTGCTAAGTGGATTGTTAAAGCTAATAATACTGATATCGTAGCAAATAATACATTTACTTTAGGAAATCTTGATTGTGGTAATGCACAATTGGAACTGATAGAACTGGAACAATTGCTTACTTCTTAGAAGGCCTTCTAGGAGCATCTAATGAAGATCGTTTACGTGATTATGAAATGACATATTTCTTTGGATTAACTAATCGTTCAAGATTCCATAATAATCTAAGCACATCTAATATTAATCCAAGATTCTATGCAATGTATAAGTCATATCCTAGTGTTTCTGATATAGAAGATTTCTATTTCAATAATTACCCAGAAAGTGACGATGCGACTTTATTATCAGCATTTAGAGCTGAAATGATTCAATAAAAAGAACTGTATTTACAGTTCTTTTTTTATAACATAATAAAACCTCGTAATTCGAGGTTATTTATTTTTAATAAATATATTATCTTTTCCATTATTGTCTGTAATAATTAAATTATTCTTTTCAAATCGATATTCAAAAGTTTTAGCTTGATCAGATCCTTTATATAGAATAGTCAACGATTTACCATCATCTTCATAAGTGCAATCGAGTCTTGCAACTTTCATTTCATATGAACATGTTTTATCTTCATTAAAAAAAAATAATACTCACTTTTTTCATCTAACGATTTCCATCTACCAATAATACTTTTTTGGCATCCTGTAGTTAATAATATTAATAATATAAGCATTATTCCTAAAAAATATTTTTCATATATTCACCTATATTAATTTTATCTAAAAAGTGCAAAAAAGACAATTCTTTTATAGTCTATTTTTTTCTGCTGAGCATAAATTTATATAGTTAATATAGATTATTGAAAGGATAATTATGTTTAATAAAACTATGGAATTAAAAATAAAAATGATTATTAATAATAGTCTTTATAAAAAGAATATCATTGATGAGCAAACATATTATATAGTTAATGATAAACTATTAAAAAAACTGAAGACTTTATAGAACTGGAGACAATATGACATATGATGATATTGCCCAAGCTATTAGCCGTGGCGAAAAGATTTATAATCTACCACTTAGAGTTACTTATTATTGTAGAGTATCAACCGATAGTGACACTCAGCTTAATTCATTAGATAATCAATTAGATTATTATGAAAAATATATTAAGTCAAAATCATCTTGGACTCTTGTAAATGGATACATTGAAAATGGTGTCACTGGAGTTCGAGTCGATAATAGAAATGTTTTTAAGAAAATGATTAATGACGCCAAATTAAACAAATTTGATTTGATTGTTACTAAAGAAGTAAGTAGATTTGCTAGGGATTTAGAAGATAGTATTCATTATATTAGAGAGCTAAAAGAATGTAATGTTGGAATATTTTTTGAAAATCAAAATTTAAATACTTTTGATCCTAATTCTGAATTAATACTAAATATTATGTTTAATATAGCCCAAGATGAAAGCAAAAAGCTTTCATCAAGAGTTAAATTTGGCCATAGACAAGCAATGGAAAAAGGACATGTCTTGGGTTCCTCTAATATTATTGGTTATCGAAAAGATAAGTGTAAATTAGTCGTTGTTCCGGAGGAAGCTAAGTTTATTAAAAAAGTATTTGAATTATATACAACAAATGAATATGGTCTTTATAAATTGGCAAATGTATTAGCTTCCTTAGGCTACTATAACAAAAAAGGAGAAATATATGATAAAGGAACTTTAAAGAGAATAATAACTAATCCTAAATATAAGGGATTTTATCGAGGTCATACTTATGAAATAATGGATTATCGAACTAAAAGAAGAAAAAGAATATTAGAAAATAATCAAATAATATATAGATGTTCTAATGATATAATACCACCAATCATAACAGAGGAACTATGGGATAAAGCTAATCTTATATTAAATAATAGAAAAGAAAGTTACAATAGTTCTAATCATTGGTCAGGAGGACTTAAGTATCCCTTTAGTTCTAAAGTCTATTGTGGTGAACATAATACTAGTTTTCAAAGAACGCATGGTAAATCTAAGAAAAATAGACCAACATGGTGTTGTTCTTTGTATTTGGCGCATAGATTAAAAGCATGTTCATCACCATTAATTAGCGAAGCTGATTTAAATAGTATTATAAAATATATTATGAACTCTATTATTCCCAATGATAATAGTATTATTGATGATATGATAGATATATATAAAGATATTAATGTTGATAATAACTATGATGAAGAAATAGATAATATTAATCAAAACATAGAAAGAATTGAAAGAAAAAAATCTTTAGCAATTGATTTAGTGTTAAATGGGGATTTAAAAAAAGATGATTTAAAGGTTCAATTTCTTAATTATGAAAAAGAATTGGAATCATTAATTAGTAGCAAAGAAAAATTAATAAAAGAAAAGAATAAAACCAAACCATATATTAAAGATTTATCTAAATATATTAAAGAAGAAATAAATAATGGAATGTTAGATGAGTTTGTTAGAAGTTTTGTTGATGAAATAATTGTTTCTAAAATAAATAATGATCGTAATAATATTTTTTTATCTATATATTTAAATTATAAAGAAAATAATCAAATTAGGATAAAAGGTTCAAGACATATAGAAGGTCCTTTAGATAATGAAATTCTTTGTTTAGAAAATCAAAAGTTTGAAAGTGTAGATAAATTAAGAGCTGATAGAACAAGAAACAAATATACTTATAATGTTTATATTATGAGTTAATATGGTAGCTACATTTAAGATAATAACTTTAGCAGCCTCCATTAATGAAAAAACAGTTGATTTATTTAATGATACATTCGTTGATAATGGAAGTATTAAAGTAGATGGGGCTACACTACATTGCTGGAAGCATGGAGGCCACGGTTTAGAAACATACTTAGAAGTAGTTGAAAACTCTTGTAACCCCGGTTTTGTTTCTTTAGGAAATAAACTAGGAACATCTAAACTGATGAAATATATTAGAGATTTTGGCTTTGGAGAAAAGACAAAAATTGATTTAAATGGTGAAGAAAATGGCATTTTATTTAAGGAAGAGAAAATGGGACCAGTTGAACTTGCTACAACTTCTTTTGGCCAAGGTATAAGTGTTACGCCAATTCAGCAAATTACTGCAGTATCGGCAGCGATTAATGGAGGCTTTTTAAATAAACCTTATATAGTGTCAGGTATTATTGATGGAGTTAATTCTACAACCATATATCAAAAAGAAAAAGAAACTAAAAGACAAGTGATTAGTGAAGAAGCCTCGGCTCTAGTTAGATATGCTTTAGAAAGCGTTGTAGCTAAGGGAACAGGAAGGAATGCCTATATTGAGAACTATCGCGTTGGGGGTAAGACTGGAACTGCTCAAAAAGTATCACAAGGAAAATATATGATAGGTAATTATATTTTATCTTTTATTGGTTTTTTACCAGCAAATGATCCTAAAGTGATAGTATATGTCGCGGTTAATAATCCCAAAGGAGTTACTCAGTATGGGGGAACAGTTTCCGCACCAATAGCTAGAAGTATTTTGCTTTCAAGTATTCAGATTTTAGGAATAAATGAAGAAAAAGATGGAATATTAAAAGAATATACATATTTAGACACAAAATACATGGTTTTACCTAATGTTATGGGAATGAATAAAAAAGATGCTACTAAAGCATTAAAAGATTTTAAAGTTCAGTATAGTGGGTCAGGTGATAAAGTTATATATATGACTCCTAAGGCTAATTCTTTTCAAAAAGTTGGCGGGACAATAACTTTGATGTTAAATTAATGTAAAATGTTTTTCATTAGATAATTAGACTAGAACATTTATTGTATAATTAAGAAGAGGTGGAGAATATGCTAATACTTGCAAAAGCCGCAATGGCTATGATGTTAGGATTTACATTAGCTATAGCTTGTGGGTTAATATTCATTCCGATATTAAGAAATTTAAAATTAGGTCAAATAGTTAGTAGAGAAATAAATGTTAGACATTTAACTAAAGAAGGAACACCAACTATGGGTGGAATAATCTTTATTATCCCGGTTATATTATCATTAATACTACTATATTTTAATGGTAGTATAGAAATTAGTTATAATCTTTGTATACTGGTGTTTGTTTTTTTAGCATATGGAATTCTTGGTGGTATAGACGATTTTCTAAAGATAAAGTTTAAAAATAATGCTGGTTTAAGCATAGTCACCAAGTTTTTGTTGCAAATGGTAATAGCTTTAGTATTCTTTTATTTATTTATGAAAAGTGGTGGTTCAACAACCCTTAAGTTTACAGCTTTGAACTTAGTTTTACCATTAGGTTGGATGTTTGGATTATTCATTTTATTCTTACTTGTTGGAACAACCAATGCAGTTAATATCACTGATGGGTTAGATGGACTTGCTACTGGATTATCTGCTATTGCGTTTTTAGCTTATGGTATTATTTCTTGGAACTGCGGATGGTTAGTAGGGTATCAAGAAATTGCAATCTTCTGCTTTTTAGTAGTAGGAGCATTATTAGGTTTTCTAGTTTATAATTCTCATCCTGCTAGAGTATTCATGGGTGATTTGGGTTCACTATCTTTAGGAGGAGCCTTAGCAACCATAGCAATTATTACAAGACACGAATTATCTTTAGCAATTATTGGAGGCGTTTTTGTTATTGAAACCTTGAGTAGTTTAATTCAAATAATTGGTATAAGAAGATTTAATAAAAAAGTGTTTTTAAAAGCGCCATTACATCATCATTTTGAAGAATTAAAATGGAATGAAAGTGATATAGTTAAACTATTTTATGTTATAGGTTTATTACTAGCAATGGCTGCGATTACTTATGGTGTTTGGTTATAATAAAAGCAAGAATAATTATTCTTGCTTTTTTCATATATATTTATTATGAAAAAACAGTTTGATAGACAATTATTTGGGATAATAATAATTTTATCAATTTTTGGAATAATAATGATTTATTCTTCCAGTTTTATCTGGGCTAATTATAAATATAATGATCCATATAGATATGTGAAAATGCAAAGCATATTCTTTTTAATTGGAATATTATTGATGTTAATAACTTCTAAAATAAACTATAAGTTCTATTATAAATACGCTAATAATGGCCTATTACTAGGGATAATTTTATTAATATTAGTATTAATTCCTGGAATAGGTTCAGTTCGAAATGGTAGTAGAAGTTGGTTTGGAATAGGCCCTTTAGGCATTCAACCTTCTGAGTTTGTAAAAATAGCTTTAATAATTTATACATCTAAATATTTATCTAATAATCAAAAAAGTATTAAGAATATATATAAAGGTTTAATGCCACTACTAATAATAGTTTTTTTTGTATTTTTATTGATAATGCTAGAACCAGATTTTGGTAGTGCCATGGTTTTACTAATAACGATTATATTATTAATATTTACTAGTGGAGTTCAATTATCTTTCTTTGTTAAAGGTGGAGTATTGGGATTACTAGGTATAGTAGGAATAATTATCATGGCACCATATAGAATGAAAAGAATTGTCAGTTTTTTAAATCCTTGGAGTGATCCCTTAGGGAGTGGATATCAAATATTACAAAGTTTATATGCAATAGGTCCAGGAGGCCTTTTAGGCCATGGGCTTTTAAAATCAAGACAAAAGTATTTTTATCTACCAGAGCCTCAGACAGATTTCATTTTTTCAATTATTAGTGAAGAATTAGGATTTTTAGGCGTTCTTCTAGTAGCATTTGCATTTATATTCATTTTTTATAAATGTTCATCTATTTCATTAAAATGCAACGATTTATTTCCAAAATACTTAGCTTTCGGCTTGGCTCTGGGAATAATTGTCCAATCGACATTAAATTTAATGGTAGTTGTAGGACTTATTCCAGTAACTGGGGTAACTTTACCATTCATAAGCTATGGGGGAAGTAGTTTGCTTGTTAGTATGATAAGTATTGGGATTGTTCTGGGTATATCTAGAAATAATTATTGACTTTATATATGAAATATATTATTTTAAGAAGCATTAAACGAGTGATATGTATGGTTGATTTTTCAAAGATGAAAAGAGATAATTACGGTTTAATATCTTTAAATAATTTGACATTAGATAATATTCGTTTATTTAGAGATTATAACCATAAAACATTTGAATATAATGATAGAACTTATTATTATAAAAGAATTAGTTCTTTAGATAATATGTATAATGAATTAATATGTAATGAATTAGCTAAAGATTATGGTATTCCTTGTGTTGAATACGAGTTAGTATCTTTTGGAGAACAAATTGGTTTAATTAGTGAAGAAATCTCTAATTTACATCTTCTAAGCGAATATTTAAGTGATGATGAGTGTAATTTAGAAGATATATGGATGTTTTTAGAAAGTAGGTTTTCTGATAGTGAACTAGTTTATAAATTAATGTCTGATTTAGTAAATGTGTTTATATTTGATGTTTTAATCGCTAACAATGATAGACATATAGATAATTTGGGATTAATAATAGACGGTGATAATATTAGCCTTAGCCCAATATTTGATAATGATAATTTACTAAACGAAATTGCTTTATATTATGGGGAACATGCATTGGGTGTTGATAAATTAAATAGCTCTATTAGTAAATTCATTGATATTAGTGATAGTTATTACATAGAATTAATTAGAGATAAAATTAATATTATTTCTCTAGAAAACATTGATTTATGTTTTGAAAGAATTTCTCAAAAAATACAAGCACCATTAAATGATTTTATCGCCGAAAAATTAAAAAGAAAGTTTGCAACAAACTATGATTTGTTAAATGCTGTAATTATTAAAAGAATGTTACTTAAATGAATTGATTAATAAATTATTTTGTGATAGTATTTAAATATAAGGAGGAGATTTTTATGCCATGGTGGGGCTATTTACTAATTGTTTTAGGTGTCCTTGCTCTATACGTTGTTAAGGTATACAATGGCTTAGTATCATTAAGAAACAAAGTTGATGATCAAGCTAGTCAAATCGATGTTCAATTAAAGAAAAGATTTGATTTAATACCAAACTTAGTAGAAACAGTTAAAGGATATACTAAACACGAAAAAGAAACATTAGAAGGAGTTATTAAAGCAAGAAATACTTATGTAACTGCAGATAACCTAGGTGATCAATTAAAAGCTGATGGTGAATTACAAAATGCAATAAGTAAATTATTTGCTTTAGCAGAAAGTTATCCTGAATTAAAAGCTAATGAAAACTTCATGAATTTACAAACTGAATTAACTGCTATTGAAGAAAAAATTGGTTATGCTAGACAATTCTATAATGATTCTGTTTTAAAATATAACAATAAGATTCAAATGTTTCCATCAAACATTGTAGCTGGCTTATTCGGATTTAAGAAAAGAGAATTCTTTGAAGCAGCTAGTGAAGAAAGACAAAACGTTAAAGTTCAATTTTAAGGCATTATCAAATGCCTTTTTTAGTAGGAGTCAATTATGAAAAGAATAAAATATATATTATTTAGTTTAATTCTAATATTATTTGGTAAAAGTGTTTATGCTGATCATATATATAACGTTAATATGGATATTTACTTAGATGAATTAGGAAATGCCAAAATAACTGAAATTTGGGATGTTCAAGCTGATTCAGGAACAGAATGGTATAAACAATTATATAATATTGGAAATGAAGAGTTAACTGATTTCAAAGTATCAATGGATGGTAAAGAATTAATCTTTAAAGAATGGGATGTAGATGAATCACTAAGTGAGAAAAAAGGATTCTATGGAATTAATTATGTTTCTGAAGGATTAGAATTATGTTTTGGTAAAGGAGATATGCAAAGACACAAATTTACTTTAACTTATTCTTTATCAAACTTTATTTTTAATACTAGTGATAGTCAAGTTCTATACCAAACTTTACTTCCAAATGTAACCTTGGATACTTTTTATGTAAAAGTTCATAGTTTTTATAACTTTCCTCAAGAATTAGATGTTTGGGGATATGGTTACGAAGGTTATGCCTACGTTTATGATGGTTATATTGAAATGAGCCAAAAGGAAGATAAAGGATTAAATGGAGAATATGTTGTTTTACTAGTTAAATTTCCAAAAGACACTTTTAAAACAGTTAATTCATATGAACAATTTGAAAATTTTGATAGTGTCTATAACATGGCGCAAGAGGGAAGCTTCAGATATGACAAAACTAAATTTTCAGATATCATCGCAGGATTTTTTAGTGTCTATGCAATTCCATTTATAGTTTTTATGGTAGTTGCTGCTATGTCATCAGGCCATTCTGAATACGGAACTAAGAGATTAAAATTTAGTAAAGATGGCAAAAAGTTAAAAGATGTGCCTTACTTTAGAGACATACCTTGTAATAAAAACATATTTAGAGCTTATTGGATAGCATGTCAATATAATTTAATTAAAAATAAAACAGACTTTTTAGGAGCTATATTACTTAGATGGTTAAAAAATGATAATATAGCAAATACTACAGTTACATCAAAGATTTTAAAGAAAGAAGAAAGAGCAATACAGCTTCTTAATAGCAATAATATGGGGCTTAGGGAAATTGAATTGTATAATATGATGATGACTGCTAGTAAAGATGGAGTTTTAGAAAGTAACGAATTTAAAAAATGGTGTTCAAGTAATTACAAAAAAATACTTAATTGGTTTTCAAATGTTATAGATGACGTAACTAATGAATATGTTAATGAAGGTTTAATAACTCCGGAAAAGAAAACTTTTTCAACAATTTATAATGTTGATGATAGAATGAAAGAAACTGCAATGCAAATGGCAGGTTTAAAAGAATTTTTAAATGAATTTTCTAACATTAGTGATCGTGAATCTATAGATGTTAAACTATGGGAAGAGTATTTAATATTTGCCCAAATATTTGGTATAGCAGAAAAAGTTGCTAAAGAATTTAAAAAGTTATATCCAGATGTTATAACTGATGATTATTATAATGATATAATCTTTATTCACCACATTTCATATGAAGGTGTTCACGCTGCTTCAGTAGCAAAATCTCGTGCTGAAAGCTATTCTAGTGGTGGCGGAGGCTTCTCATCTGGAGGCGGAGGCGGAGGTTCCTTCGGTGGTGGAGGCGGCATGGGAGGCCGTTAATAAACTGTTAAAAAAGCCTCAATATTTTACAAAACTTGACATTTTTTGGTGTCTATGATATAATTATCATGTTCATTCAGGGGGATTTGATATGAATAAAAAAAGTGTTTTGGATCACCTCCGCGTTATGTGGGGTAGTGTTATTTCAAAAATATATAAGAATAATATAGGGTATTTAGTTTTACCATTAGTATATATAATTATTATGTTTATGGTATTACCTAATCCTAGTGTGCAAACAGTTAAATATAGTTATATAAATTTAGATTCTTATAAAACTATTAATTTAACAAATGAAGAAAAAGTTAAAGAAATATTAGTTCAATATAATTTAACTAATGAACAATTCAAGACTTTAGCTGCAATTGTTCTAAGTGAAGCAGCTAATAACTATGATGATGCATATGCCGTTATAAATACTATTTATAATAGAACTCATAGTAAAAACTGGGTTAGAAGTGTAAATAGTTACTTTGGAAAAGGTAAGGGTAATAATATGTATTATCAAGCAATATCACCTAGACAATTTACAGTTTATAGTAGTGGTTCATATAAAAGACATTTAAATAAAACTAATAGTGTGGGATATCAAGCTATAATAGACTTCTTATGGACAGAGAATATAATGCACAATTATTTGTCCTTTAGATCTCACAGTATTAAAGTTAAAAATAGTGAATCATTTTGTTCAAATGGTAATAACTACTTTGGTGTTATAAAAGAAGAAAACAGGATTTAATTAATCCTGTTTTATTTTATCTATATTTTTAAAATTCATTTTTGCTATTTCAGATAATTTATCATAACCATATTTATCTACAATATCCTTGGCTACTTTATTAACTATATCTCCAGCACCTTTAGGTAGAGGCTCATGAACTAAATCAGATAATTCATTCATTTTATTAAGAAATATATATCTAGATATAATAGAAGAACAAGCAACACTTAAATATTTATCTTCTGCTTTAGTAGTAAATGTTATATGTTCTACTTTATTATCTATATCTTTTATATATTCATAGTATTTATCTTTAGAACAAAATTCATCAATTACTATTTTAGCGTAATTAAACTTATTTTTATTTTTAAGTTCATATAAAGCTTTATTATGTAATATAGCCTTTAATTTATTCATATTTAAATCTTTATTATGATGCTTATTATATGTAATATTATCTAAGATAGTAGTAACATAAGGAATTTTATTCATAATTTTAGGAGCAATTTCATTTATTTTTTCATCAGTGATTTTTTTGGAATCCTTAACTCCTAAACTTTCTAACCATTCAAAATCTTTAGTTTCAACATAAGTAGCTGTAACGACTATAGGTCCAAAAAAATCTCCAGTTCCAACTTCATCAGACCCAATAGTATTATAGTAAAATACTTTATCATCTTTTTTTTTGGCTTTTGTTTCCTTACCATCCAAGTTAATTATTCTATTATTAAGTCTTCTTTCTAAATCTATCCATATATTAGCATCAATATCTGCACTGACACCTTGGAACATTATTTTGCCGCTTTCATATAAAGTTATAGTCGTGTCAGCTTCCATAGCTTGAAAAACAGCATAGGGAGGAGTTTTATCTTTTTTTAAATCTTTATAATAATCGATAACTTTATTCTTTAAATTATCAGATAGTTTGAATACTATAGTCATTTTACACCTCAAAACAATTTTAACACAATTATCTTTATTTTTCATTACATTTATAATATAATTTAAACTAGGAGATGAGTTAGATGAATGTATTATTAGATATTCTTATAGTTGTATTTATAGTTCTTGGTGTTTTAGCTGGAATAAAAAGAGGATTAATTAAATCTATAGTTAGTATTGTTGGTTTAATAGCAATAATTATTATTAGTTATGCATTAAGAATACCACTTGCAAATTTTTTAATCGACAAATTACCATTCTTTAGTTTTGGTGGTTCATTAGCAGGTTTAACTTCACTTAATATTTTGATATATAATTTAGTGGCTTTCATTGTTTTATTTATCGTTTTGTATTGTGTATTAAATATTGTGTTAGCTTTAACTGGATTTATTGACACATTATTAAAGTTTACTGTTATATGGATTATACCATCAAAGATTGGAGGAGGAATAATTGGTTTTATTGAATCATGGTTATTCGTTTATTTAGCATTATTTGTTTTAATTCAACTTAATTTTTCTACCGTTTGGGTTAGTAAAAGTACTTTAGCTAACGTTGTTTTAGATCATACACCATTAATTGGTTCATTCTTAGGAGGCGCAAAAAATGCTGCGATAAACATTTATGAATCAATTGAAAACTCAGTTAACGATCCAAATGTTGATACTAAAGCTTTAAACTTACAAATATTAAATACTGAAATATCATATCAAATTATTAGTAAAGAAAAAGCAAATGAATTAATTCAAACTGGTAAACTAGGAATTGAAGATGTTTTAATTGGAAAAGGAATTAATAAATGGTTAGATATTTAAGTAAAGATGATGATTACTTTGATATAGTAGAAAAAGGAATCGTTCTAGTAGATTTTTATGCCGATTGGTGTGGACCTTGCCAAATGTTAGCAAGCATACTTGAAGAAATTGATTACATGGATGTATTAAAAGTTAATGTAGATGAATTTCCAGATATAGCGCAAAAATTTTCCGTTATGAGTATTCCAACTTTATGTTTTTATAAAGATGGATTAATGATTCAAAAGGAAATAGGTTATAGAACTCCAGAGGATATAAAAAATATTTATAATAAGATGATGGAATAACAAGATTTATCTTGTTATTTTTTTTAATTTTCTTGACTATAGTCATAAAAATTATTAAAATGATTATGGATATATATATATAAGGTAAGAGTGATGTTATGAAAAAGAAATTGGCAATAGTTTTGGTATTAATTGTGGTAGTCTTAACTACTTTATGTTTAGTAAATGTGGACTATACACCTCAACCAAAAAGATATAAATTTGCCACTAAAGATAAATTTGCCTTATTAATTGAAACAACTCCTGAAAATTATGAAACATCATCTAGTGCAGTATGGCCTCAAAAGGGATATATATTTAATGGGGAAAGAACATACTGTATAGATGTTAATGGAAAAAGAATTAATGAAGAGATAGTAGTTTATAATCCTCGTGATAAAGAGGCTCTTGTATATAACGATGAGATGAGTTTTTGTTATTTGTATTTTCAAAAATATGATGTTATTCCAACAATTAAAGCGTTTTATATGGGAGGAGTAACTAATCCAGAATATGTAGGAAACGAAAATACTCAGGCCTATATAGAATTAAACGAAAATGATATTAATTATTATTGTATTGTTGAAAGTGCAAACGTGAATAACTGTGAAGGCCATTGGGTTAGATTGACAGATGAAGAAAGAGAGAATAAAGTTATAACTACATCAGTAACTTTAAGAACTCCTTCAAATCCTTCAGTTCCAGAAACTCAAACTTGGTATGTTCATTTAAAAAACGATGCTGATAATACTGGTAGTGCGCACGATAGTATAACCATAGATAAAAGTGTTGCATCAGTTATATTATCTGCAAAGAAAAAGACTGCAAATTCAATAGTAGCTGCAGGAGATTATTCTAATGAAGGTTTAATTTATACATTTACTACTTCATGTAATAATTGTGTAATAGATTATTGTAAAGACACAAATAATACCTGTACACCCACAACAAGAGCAACAAAAGGAGTAGCAATTACTGATTATCAAAATATCACTACTGGATATTATATTAGATATAAAATTACAACTGCAGTAGGAGTGCCATCAGACATAATGAGTTATCAAGCTAAATTTGATACTTCAACTCCAACTGTAACTCCTTCTGTGCGTAAAACAACTTCAGGAACCACATTAACATCAGGTTCTTGGTCAGATGAGACTGTTACCTACAAATTAACAGTTAATGGTTGTGGAGCAAGTGGCTGCACTATTTATAGATGTTGGAATGATGTTCCAGGAACTGCATGTGATCCAATGACTGCAACCGGAACAGGAAATGGAATTATAAATAATAATACTGATTATGCATCATCAAAATTAGGAACATGGGATTTAAGATATGTGGTTGTTAATGGAGCAGGAACAATTTCAACAGTTCAAGCATTCTCAGTAAAAATAGATAATACTACACCGAAAGCTTCTATAAGAGCTTATTCATCAGGAACAACAAATGTAATCGCATCAGACACTTGGAACCAATCAGGATTAGATTTTGTCATATCTGAAGCTGAGTGTGGTTCAACCTGTACTTTAAAATATTGTAAAGATACAACAAATACGTGTACACCTTCAACTAGTGTAACGAGTGGAAATAAAATAACATCTTATGCAACATCAACTGGAGTATATTATATTAGATATCAAATAGAAAACTCACCTGGTAAAAAAGAAACAAGTTCTTTCAAAGCCAAGGTAGATAATGCTGATCCAGTCATAAAAGTGGATTATAATGGATCAAAGATAACTGGTACAGTTTCAGATGGTTTGTCTGGAATAGCAGCTTGGACCGTGACAGAATCATCTAGTTATCCAACTAGTTGGTCTCATGATTATAACTCAGAGCCTAAATCTTCAGATACATTAGATTATACATATTCGAGTGGAAACAAAAAGTATGTTCATGCTTTAGACGCTTCTGGAAGAAAAACTAGTCAAGAGTTCTTAGTGTCTAGCGAAATTTTAGAAAAAGGTAAAACTTCTACAATAACTGCAGCGATAAATACAACGTTAACATGTACTACTTCAAATTCAGCAGTAGCAACATGTTCTAGATCTGGATCATCAGGAAACTGGACATTTACAGTTACGGCAGTTAAGGGCGGAAGTGCCGTTATAAAAGTAGCTGATGGTAGTGGTTCTTTATATAGATATAGAACTGTAACTGTTTTAGAGGCGCCATCAGTTCCAACTATTACAGCAAACGATAATATAACAAGTGGAAATTGGCATAAAGCAAGTACAACCTTAAGCTTTAGTGGTTCAACTGTTGCTAATGGTTCTGGTAGTGTAACTTATTATTATGGAACAAGCACAAGTTCAATGATTTCAACTGGATCAAGTGTTACTCAATCTACTAGCACTAGTGCAGTAACATACTATGTTAAAGCATGTAATTCTAGTAATACAAGTATTTGTAGTGCAAATACTTCATATCAATTAAAAGTCGATTTAACACCTCCTCAAGTAGCAGTTTCAACAACATCTGGAACTACATATGCTAAGTCAAAGAGTGCAACAGTAACACTTTCAGATACATATTCGGGCTTAACAAATACAGGATTTAAAATATATTATAAATGGTCAACAAGTTCAGTAGCATGTAGTGCCATGACAGATTACATAACAATCACACCAACATCTGGAGCAACTTCAAAAACTGGAACAATTACAATAAATAAGGGGACTGGAGCTGGAAAATTATATATTTGTAATAAAGATGGTGCTATTACAGATGTTGCTGGAAGTAGTTTAGCATCTGCATCTGGAACAGCTAATGCAAATATGTATCTAGATAATACAGGACCAGTGATTATGTTAACTCATAATGGTTCATCTATTGGTGGAAAAATAACTGATGCAAACTCTGGAACAACTGCTTATTCTATAACTGATTCAAATGAAGTTCCAAGTTCATGGGGAACTACATTTACTGCTACAACTTCTGCAAAATCAATAACTTCAACAGCAAATACAAGCGGATGGAAATATGTTCATGCAAAAGATGCTTTAGGAAAT
>JAEEGL017418590.1_pt1 | contig 41967 bp, 34 predicted proteins | sample 9134231 | NCBI WGS metagenome assembly JAEEGL01 (sample SAMN16246548, study PRJNA631951) | gut metagenome | biome: gut microbiome; feature: rumen; material: fiber-attached | host: Bos | place: Iran: Karaj | collected 2018-10
CGAACTGTCGGGCAAGATCAAACATGGGATGGCCATAATCGCCTTCTGACAGCAGTAAATCTCGTGTCTGTATATATGAATAATCTACAGGCTGAAAAGACATATCTGACAGGATAAGCTCGGTGAATGGTTCGTTTAATTGTTTGAGTAACACGTCAGCCAGTCTGAGTGTTCTGGAATTACCACCACGAACACAAGCGTTTACAAATAAAATCATATGTTTTCAGCCTCCTTTGAATAATAGTATCTTTAAATCATTCGTTTATCTATCGAAGTTCGTTATAGCGTGTTCCACGCTGGCTATCAGCATTGGTCTACACATCTCACCAACCATGATATCAAACGGATCACCTGTGCCTTTACCGTGCATTAAGCAGTCAGCATCTGTGGTTTTTAGCCAGTTGAGAGCTTTGTTAAGACCTTCAAGGGGTGTTGTTTTGAAGCCTTTCTGCTGTAAAAATGTCAGGTTTATATCATGCTCTATAAACATATCAAATCATTCCTTTTATATTATTTTGAGATGCAAGACCAAGTCATTGCTCATGTTAAACGAATCAAAAAGATCAGTTCTTATTATACCACACTCCCCCATTTTTTTCAAATCAGCATAAGAATAGAACTGATTAAAAAAATCCTCTTCACTACGTTAATTCGCACGTGTCAACTGTCAAATTATCCAAATCTCATTACTGATTTTTGGCATAGTTTTCGATGTGTCCGTTAAGCTCGCAGATAAGCCAATTATTATCTACTCAAGTGCAGGTTAAATAATAAATTTTTAAAAGCCCCTTTACATCCCTCAACCTATCTGATATAATATAGAACAGATGTTCTGAGTGCTTTCCACAACATCTCTCCTATGGCAGCGGTGTGCCTTGGAGAATGCCACAGCATTTACAGGATATCTATCGCCACCAATAAAAATTCGCCACAGAAATATAAGACAAGAGAGAGGAGCTTAAGGTACGAATAACCACAAGTTGCGAAAAAGGAGGGCGTAAATGACTATACATTTAGACAGAGGTCCATTCATATATATTCCTGATAAGCTTCATCCGGGATCGTATAAGATGGTAAAGAATCCCGACTGGGACGGTGAACTGCCGGATATCATCACCTTTACAGATTTCCTGAGATGGAACTATACTCTCGACTACGGCAGATATATCCGGGATTCCTTTGAATACGGTGTACTGCCGCTTCCGTGGGAGGCGCCGAGAAACGCGAAGATTAAAAATGTTCTGATTATCAACGGTTATTATGATCGTATTGACAGGACGTCATTTGATATGCATGTGATCTGCGAGGTATACTTCAGTGTGAACGGATATTGTCTTTGTCAGGAATATGTCGTATATGGCAGGTATGAATCGGGAGGCAGATCTGATTTCCTCATAGGCATTGATATGTATGACGGTAAACGGATAAAACTGAAAAATCCGCTGGATGACTGCCTTGTGCCGGTAATGAACAGGAAAAAGTTCAGGAAGACTGCTCAGAGGATGCTTGAAGAAGTTTATCCGTATGAGATTACCCGTCCTTGCTGGATCAATGTATATGCTCTTGCAAAGGCGATGGGCCTGCAGATAAGGTATGCTCATCTGTCGAAGAATACTAAGGTAAAGGTAAAATCCAAGCTGATACCTGATCGACGTCATACTACTGTGTATAACGAGTACGGTGAAGAAAAAAATATCGTGATTACTGAGCCGACTATTTTTGTAGATGAATCGATAAAGGGAACAGTTGATGAGTACAGTGCTATTGTGCATGAATGTGTTCACGCTTATCTTCATAATCTGTTCTATGAGCTTCAGAGCCTTTACCGTGAAATGGTAAACGTGAAGATACCTGAATTCAACGATTATAACTATTCCGAGGCACATAGAACAAGTATAAAATGGATGGAAATACAAGCCAATGCTATCACGCGATATATTCAGCTGCCCAGTGTGCAGACCGAAGAGGCTATACTTAACTTCATGGAAAAAATGGTCGGAGAGCCCGACTGGGAGGAATACAGAGATCTTATAGATCATATTAAAGGGAAATTCAGTGTACCGAGAAATACAGCTAAGAAACGCATTGTAGAGCTTGGCTGGAAGGATGTTCGAGGAGTGTATGTCTACAATGTCGCAGGATATGTAGATGATTATGACGTTGACTATAGTTTCCCTGATGACAGCACATACACGTTGTCGCTGAGGCATATATCTGAAATTACGGAAATCAGCGATGAATTTGGAGATCTTATCAATTCAGGTCACTTTATCTATCTGGACGGACATGTTATTATCAACAACGATAAATATGTAGAGAGCTTAAACGGACATCCACTGAGACTGACCGAATATGCAAAGCGGCATATGTCAGAGTGTTGTCTGGATTTTAAGAGAACCTATGATGATCCGGATTACTGCAGGCTGAGTGATGATGAAATCGATCGCATCGTGGAGAGGCGTGTTCGCCGTGAGGTCAAACGAGGAGTGCAGACGATATAACCGCAAAAGAAATACGCAGACGAGAACTCGAGCAGGCATTCGGAAGCTATAATTTTGTGGTAGTCCGCAAGGAACTGTTCGCACACCTGCGTGATCCGGCAGTTACTGTCAGAAAGGGCAGTATCACTTTTAACACTGCCTGCATAAATGGTCTGGAGGATATTGTCTTTGTACAACTCCTGCTTTGTGAGGATGAGAAGAAGTTTGCAGTCAAGGGCTGTAACGAGAACGACAAAGATGCTCTCCGCTGGTGTATTGCCAAGCCTGATAAACGTAAGAGCCGTAAAATGACCTGTCCCGACTTTACTACCAAGCTTTATGAACTCATGCAGTGGGACCCGAAGTGCCGCTACAAGATTCTGGGGTATAAGATTGACTTTGATGGAGAGACCTATTATGTTTTCGACCTTATTGTAAAGGAAACCTTCCGTGAGAAGCCGAAGAAGGGTGAAGAAGTCGATGAGTCTGTAGATTACAAAAAAGGATACTACTCTGAAGATATCGCAGGTACATTCGGTGTTCCTGTGGAGGAGCATAAGAGACAGACACAGGTCACAGTCGAGAAAGGCTATATTAATGTAGCAATGCTAACAGGTGATAAGAAGCCTGTGGAGATCGCTGAGACAGGTACACAGCTAACCCTTGATGAAAATCCTGCACCTGCAAATCTGACGGGCGAAGTATACCCTGATGGAGGAGAGGAGGTGTTCTATGGAAAACCATATATGGGAGAGTAAAAATCTTGGAATAAGTTTATCGTTTCCATATGGCAGAATTTATTTATTCAGGACAACTCTTAAAGCTATAGGATTACCGCCGTACTACAGATTTCTGTTAGATCCGGAAAATAGAAAGCTTGCTATCGAGCGATGTGGCTTTGAATCAGATGGCTCCCATCAGCTGCCAGAGGATACTTCACGTGATTGTTATTCCATGAAAAGTATGGATCTGGTAAGGTTTATCTACAATACTTGTGGCTGGGATAAGAAATCCTCATACCGCATCAAGGGGATAGCTGCGCCAGATCAAAGTATGGTCGTTTTTGACCTTGCATCTGCATTTCGTGTGCAGGAAGGTCATATTGTAGGATAAGCTGTAAATATCAGTTCTATTGTACCATAAATCGCGGATTTTTGCAATATTTCGCCGATTGATATTTGCGACGCGGCCGTGGAGGAGTAATTCTCGAGGCGAAATGATATACATATATAAATAAGAAGCAGTCCACTGGGTAAGTTTCCAAATTACGATCGATTCCGTAAGGCAGAAATGAACCCGGTGGACTGTTTTTTATCCCTCAGACAACAGGAGGGATAAAATGAAAAATATCAAATTTGAACTTTATCCCTCATTAGAAACCCTATTTTTACAAAATAGGCCTAAAATGGGGATTTTCATTCTCCGCCGATTGCTTTATCCCTACTGACAAACTTGGAACCTCTCGTTATCAAAAGGTGAAAAAGTGGCTTAAACGACGTAAAATAGGCGAAAATGTACATTCAAACATACGTTCGTTTCGTTACAGATTTTGGCGGTGTTTCGGGCAATAAAAAGGCGGAGAATAGCCTTTTGAGCACAAGAAGGTCATATGTATAAAAGTTATTTGTAGTTTGAGAAAGACGGGTGCCTGACAACAACGAACGATGCCGATGAACTTATTATCGGTATTCTTACAAAAGAAGGCATGATCGGGGCGCTGATCAATGAAGACGATACGACTGTGGAGGTTCTTCCGGAAATCAGTGTTGCAGCTGAAACCACAGAAGAATGGGGAGAGGAAGAAGAACAGCCCGGTGATGAACCGTTTGAAGACGAAACTGAATTACCGGAAGAATGTGAACCGGAGCCTGAGAGCATTCCGGAAAACGACGATGAAACAGATGAAAGTAACCTTTCACAGGATGAGGATGATTATTCCGGAACAGAGGAGCCTCTGAACTCACGAATAGCATTTTCTCTGAATGCACATACCGTACAATCCCTTACCAACCTAATCTGCATGATACATTCCCGCGGAGCATTACTTTCAAAAGCAACAGGCGGTACATTTTTCGCTGACAAGGAAATGGTTGATTCGATACTTGATGAAGCGACATTCCACAGTGTTAGTGACCTGATTTCATATATAAGAGTATGGGATGAAACGGATACTACGCTTATGGGTATTTCCTTTGATGATGACAAGCTCATTTTTGATGGCTTTGGTCAGGCAAAGGATGCGGAGCATGTACATACCTTTATGAAGCTCGCCGCAGCAATGAATAAAATGTCTATTATGCAGAAACGAGTACAGGCCAAGGATGTGGATGACAGTAACGAGAAATATTCACTTCGAGTGTGGCTGATTCGCCTCGGGTTAAACGGTGCGGAATTCAAAGCAGACCGCAAACGTCTTATGGCTCCGCTTTCCGGACATTCAGCTTTCAGGAACGATGCTGAGCGTGAGCGCTGGGAAGCAAAGCAACAGGCCAAAAAAGAAGCTTTGAAAACATCAAAAGCAGAAAGGGAGAATCAGGACGATGCAGTTTCCGAATGAACAACAGCTTAAAGCCCTGCGGGAGCGTTATCCCGCAGGTACATTAATTCGTCTTATTCATATGAACGACCCATATGCTCCTGTTCCACCCGGAACAGCAGGAGAAGTTCAGATGGTTGATGACGGGGGCAATATACACATGCTCTGGGAGAATGGCAGAACCCTTTCCCTTATAGAATCGGTTGATGTATTTGAGGTGATTTCTGACCGTCCCGGGAGCTCCGAAAAATAAGAGCACCTATTTCTATATCTATTTCGCATGATGGAACATAAAAAAGAGCTTGCTAATGCAAGCTCTCACTTTACTAATTCTTTTGCTTTATTCATAAACTCAGATTCATTCTGCACAAAGCTATATGGTGCATATTCACCGAAAGCTGTAGGTCGACTAACTGTTACAATCTGAACCCCTTTAGAACCGAGTTCTTTGTAAAGTTGTCTTTTAATTCCTGCAATGTGAGTTCCGTTACTCGTTTTTAGAGCATAGCATCCTCTACGATTTTTATTCTTTGCTACCAAGTAAATCATAAAGCACCTCCTCAAAATCTTTTGCGCTTCTTATTATTCCTTCTTCATACTTATTTCTCATTATTTGCCCATACTCCAAAGGATATTCTTTTTTGTAAAGATAATCGTGCAACCAGTTATTAAGTTGTCTATCGTAATAGGAATTGAACTGAATTTCAATAGGATAATGAAAGTTGTCAAGTTGGTAATAAGCGTGAATACCTCTATATCCGTCATCGTTTGCTTTTCCTTGTGTCATATCAACAATACGAAGCTCTTCAATTGAATCTTTAAGCAATGGATCATAACTATCACATAGCGCACGAAAACCCAAGATATCATTAAATACTTTACGAGCCTGAGAGTTAGGATTAGGATAATATCGATTATATTTTCCTTCTATAGATTCATACGCCTTTACACGAAAGTCGAGTGATACTTGAGAAACAATATCAAGACTATCCAGCCAATCAGCATATGTAAATAATTCTTCTAACAAAGCCTCTTTATCAAAGTGTCTTAAACTGTGCTTGAGCGATAAACCTAATTTACTCTTGAAAGAGTAGCTTTTGAGTAAATCAATAGATAAACCATTACACTCTAAAATATCGCTTAAAAGCAAAAGCAAACACCTCTTTCATTGTCTTTAATATATTATACTATATTTGAAGGGAAAAGTCAATTGGAATTTGATTAGTTGAAATTGTTTCCTTTTATAATATCACTGTATATTTATGTGGTGTACTAGTGCCTTTTAAGAAAGCTGAAGTCAGTAAAGCATGTAATATACACAATCATCCGGCCTGTAAAAAGCACATAGTTCTGTACATTTAGCGGCTTGATATATCTTCCGTTCAGAGTTAATATATGACACAACGAAGGGAAAAGCCCTACGGAATACACGATTCGGAGGATACAAAAATGACTGAGAAAACCGCAAAGCAGATTGCAAGAATGAAGGAGCAGACCATAGGGGTTGAGGTTGAGATGAACCACATAACACGCAGGGCTGCCGCACAGCTCGCAGCCGAGTTTTTCGGAACAAACCGCAGTGAGTACACAGGAAGCCGCAACGGCTACGAAACCTACAGCGCATGGGATGCACAGGGCAGATAGTGGAAATTCCAGAAGGACGTCAGCATCGCAGGCCCCGACAGCGAAAAGTGTGAACTGGTTACACCGATACTGCACTACGCAGACATTGAAACCCTGCAGGAGCTTATCCGCCGCCTCCGCAAGTCAGGCGCAAAGAGCGACTACATAAGAGGATGCGGAGTACACATTCACATCGGCGCACAGGGACACACACCGAAGAGCCTCAGAAATCTTGCAAACCTGATGGCAAGCCACGAAACACTGATAGCAGAGGCCATCAGAGTGGACCAGAGCAGAATGCGCCGCTACTGCAGAACAGTTGACCCGAGATTCCTTGAACAGATTAACCGCAGAAAGCCTCGCACAATGGCACAGCTTGCAGACATCTGGTACGGTTCACAGGGATGCGACTGCGGCAGAAGCCATCACTACAACGATAGTCGCTACCACATGCTTAACCTGCACGCAACCTTTACAAAAGGAACGGTCGAGTTCAGACTTTTCCAGTTCGCACCACCTGCAAACGGAAAACAGAACGGCCTCCACGCAGGAAAGCTCAAGAGCTACATTCAGCTTTGCCTCGCAATGAGCCAGATGGCAAAGGACCTGCGGAGCGCAAGTCCTAAAGAGCAGCAGAAAGAAAACAAGGTTTTCGCAATGCGCACATGGCTTATGAGAATCGGATTCATTGGTGACGAATTCGCAACCGCAAGAGAAACTCTTACAGAAAACCTTACCGGCAACGCAGCCTTCCGCTTCGGCAGACCTTAACGGGTCTGCCCCGCAGGGGCGGGAACTCAGGCGGAGCGGTACAGGCACACACAGCGCTTACGTTGCCGTGTGTAGCGCGAAAGGGGTATCCTCCGAATCATTACCCCACTCAGTCAAACGGGCCACACAGGGGCAACAGGGTGCAAATCATAAAATGAACAATAACAGGCAATGAAAAGCTTGCAATCTTCTGTACATTTAGCCGCTTGATATATGTTCCTGAAAGAGTTAATATGTCACTACCGAAAGGAAAATAACGCAAAGGAGTCCTGAAAATGACAAGCCAAGAACATATCGAAAGCCTGCGAAATCACGGAGTACGCCTCATAGGATGGGACGGCACGACCAGAGAAATTCCTGCCGATTTTCTCGAAACAACAGTGAAGTATCTGAATGAGAACGGCGCAAGGAAAATAACCTACAGCATTGCTGTACCCGAAACCAATGAAGAGATGCTTCTTGCAGTTTGGGACTGCGGATTTGCAGAATCGGGCAGCGCAGCAGAGATTCTTAGCCACAACGGCAGAAAGGGTGATAACAATGAATAAAAAGAAATATTACATAGCCTACGGCAGCAACCTTAACATCAGGCAGATGCGATACCGCTGCCCGGGCGCAAAGCCCATAGGCATTTCGGCGATTCCCGATTATGAGCTGCTCTACAAGGGCAGCAAGACGGGAGCATACCTCACAATTGAACCAAGGAACGGCGGGCTTGTTCCGATTGCAGTGTGGGAAGTGACCGCAGATGATGAGAAGCGACTCGATATATATGAAGGCTACCCCAACTTCTACTACAAAAAGGAAGTAAGGCTTCCGGTCAGACTGGCGAGCGGCAAGACCAAAAGAGTGACCGCATTCGTCTACATAATGCACGAGGAACGCGAGATTGCGATACCGTCCACAACATACATACGCACCTGCGAGGAAGGCTACCGCAACTTTGGATTTGATATAAAATACCTTGACCGGGCATACATGAAAAGTGCAAAGGAGGACTGAAAATGAAAGACCGATTTTTAGAGGAACGTACATGTCCCAGATGCGGACGCAAATATACCGAGCGACCCGCACTATCCCGCTTGGATAACAACACGCTGATCTGGCCCGACTGCGGCACGCGAGAAGCTCTCGAAAGCATGGGAATCTGCATCGAGGAACAGGATAAGATTCTCGGAATTATCCACGAAAAATATGACGGCGAATAAGGACGCACGTTGGCCGGTGTGGGGCTTCTAAGCTCTGCATCGGCTAATTTGTTGAATGAAGTATAGGCGCGATACAGGGCGTTTGTGCGGTTTTACAAGGTGGCATCGGATAGCTTGTCCCTGCGGAAAGCCGCCCCACGTGTTGCAACTGTGCGCATCCTGTGCGATGTACAATTCAGCGCGTGTTTCTGGACAATGTTTTGTACATTTATTTTGCCGATTCTGCTTGCTATTTCCGCGGTTCAGAGTTAATATGTCACTACCGCAAGCGAAGCGGAATTAACAAAAAGGAGCAATACCATGAACATACTTATCGTTGAACCCGGCAAGCAGCCATACGCAAAGGAAATCAGCGGCGAACTTGAAAGCCTGCAGCAGATAGTCGGCGGTTACATTCAGGCGATCTACCCCTTCGATGATCTGGTCGCACTCGTCTGTGAGGAGGAAGCCCTCTACCATCCGGAGCAGAAATGGAATCGACCGGTCAAGGGCTACGGAGTCATTAAAGGCACATTTTTCCTATGCGGACTTGGTGAGGAAGACTTCACCGACTTACCGCCGGAGCTGATTGGAAAGTATACGGAACAATTCCGGCAGGCATATGACTTCGTACAGGTCGGAAACATCCTGATGCCGATTCCACTGAGCGAATAACAATTACAGCGGCGGATGTAATATACACAACATTCGCCGCAAAAGATAATCACTTTGTCGCTTCGTTGATCATGAAGCGTACAGCGCCGAGATCTATGGCTGATAGTACACAGATAAGAATCCACTGTGTCATCATAGCTAAGTCCCCCTTTCTTTCGTGCTTTTATGAGCGAATTATACCACGTTATTTTGGGGAAAGTCAAGATTATTCTAAATGATTCTCCGTACTGCACAAATGCTGCTTTTTTAATAATTCGATAGCTATAATAAGATATAGTTATCGAATTAATCAGTTTTTGGGCTTTGTGTAAATTATACAAAATCAAGATTTAATGCTACTACCAATAGTCACCGGAATATGTGTAGCGCACGTGATGTCTATTTTGTAAATAACAACTACATCGGCGGGTGTAATATACACAACACCTGCAGAACATTTTTCCCGCATCTTCTGTACATTTAGCGGCTTGCTATATTTCCCGTTCAGAGTTAATATGTACACAACGGAAGGGCAAAGCCCACCGAAAACAGCGAAAATCGGAGGAAAAACAATGATAAGCTACGGATTAGCAAAGGCAAGAGCAATGGCAGGAAGAGACGACTGGAACACACGCGAGGCAATCAGAAGAGCCACGATCCTCTGGTACGACACCGAGGACGAGGGCTACGAACTGGAGATCAATAACGAAGACGACCTCGATGCAGAGGACTTCAGGGCTTGGGTTGAGGAGAACGCCGACAGCCTTGCACAGGAGGACGCAGCCGCAAACGGCACGACTTTCGACGGAATCGAGGACATCGAATACGAAACCGAATGGATTGACGACGATGCCCTTTTCGATGCAGAGTACGCAGACGCCTGCGAAAGCGAATGGGAATGGATGACCGGCAGATAAGCCGGTCGCCCCAGCAGGGCGGCACAGTGCCGCCCTCTGCCGGGAACAATTGGAATCAGGCATACTGATGCCCCTTGTCTCCAAGGCCCCACACAGCGCGTTTTTATGGCTCCTGTGGGCGGGCGTAAAATACACAAACAGGCAGAAAATTCCGCAGCGATTATTGTTATTACTTACACTTGATATATCTTCCATTCAGAGTTAATATGTGTACAACGGAAGGCAGAAAGCCAGCCTAAACTAAGAAAAACGGAGGGAAACATTATGTGGCATGAAGGTACAATAGGAGTTCCGAAGGGCGACGGCAAGTATACGGTCGTTCATTACTGGGTGAAAGCCTACGACGAGGGCAGCCAGTATGGAATCGACGGCGGCAGGATCAGCAAGGCAACGCTGAAGATCAACGGCGAGGTTGTTTACAACTACGACCGGGAGCTGGATGTTCCGCCCCAGAACGAAGCCGCAGAGATGGCACTGGCGATCCTGATGCATGAGTACAACTGAAGACGGCAATCATACATAGAAAAGGCTTGCAGATCGCAGGCCTTTTCTTTATGCACATTTTTACAGGAAGGAGTGATGCGGATGGCTGAAAGAGGCAGAAAACCAAAACCGACAGCAATAAAGGAACTTGAAGGCAATCCGGGAAAGCGTCCGCTGAATGAAGCAGAGCCGAAGCCGGAGCGTAAGGCACCTCCATGCCCGAAATGGCTGGAGCCCGAAGCGAAAAAGGAATGGCGCAGACTGTCAAAACAGCTCGAACAAATTGGTGTGCTTACCGAAGTGGATCAGGCAGCATTCGCATCCTATTGTCAGGCATATGCCCGCTGGAAGGAAGCTGAGGAATTTATGACGCAGCACGGAACAATTGTAAAAACCAAAAGCGGATACTGGCAGCAGATGCCGCAGGTATCTATTGCGCAGACCTATCTGAAAATCATGAATAAGATTGCAGAGCAGTTCGGTCTGACACCGGCGGCAAGAAGTAGAATCACTGCTGGTGCAGATATGAAAAATGCTGCTGTTGACGATATGGAAAAACTACTCGGAGGTGACTGATGGCGAGAATGGCAAAAGCAAGAGAAAGACCAGCCAATTATCCTAAGCTGAAGAACTATCAGCCTACACGCTTCATGCTTCCCGATTCGCACTACGATGAGGCGAAGGCGGACAGGGCTGTGCGTTTTATCGAAAACCTCTGCCATACCAAGGGGCGCTGGGCAGGCAAACCGTTCTGGCTGCTGCCATGGCAGGAACGAATTATCCGGGATATTTTCGGTATCGTAAAAGAGGATGATACACGGCAGTTCCGAACAGCATATGTCGAGATTCCGAAGAAAAACGGGAAGTCGGAGCTTGCAGCAGCAATCGCACTGTATCTGCTGTATGCTGACAACGAGCCTTCAGCGGAGGTATACGGTGCCGCAGCCGACAGACAGCAGGCATCTATCGTATTCGATGTTGCAAAACGAATGGTGGAAATGACACCGGCGCTCCTGAAACGCTCAAAGATCATGGCGGCGACAAAGCGTCTGGTAAATTACAGCAATGTGGGTTTTTATCAGGTGCTTTCCGCGGAAGTCGGTACAAAGCACGGCCTGAATGTATCCGGACTGGTTCTTGATGAGCTCCATACTCAGCCTAACCGAAGCCTTGTGGATGTTCTCACAAAGGGCTCCGGTGATGCAAGAACTCAACCGCTGTATTTTTTGATCACAACCGCCGGCACTGACCGTAATAGCATCTGCTACGAATATCACACCAAGGCAAAAGACATCCTCGAAGGACGACGCATTGATCCATCCTTTTATCCGGTCATTTACGGCCTAAATGACGATGATGACTGGAATGCCGAGGATGCATGGTATAAGGCGAACCCGTCACTGGGGCATCTTAACAATGCCTTCATTGAAAAGCGTAACGTTGTCATTCATTTTGAGATGCGAGGTGTGGGCGTAGAATAACTGATTATGGCATCCGGTCGAAAAAAGGACAACCATTGTCGCACCCTGGTATAATGTATATTCTACAGAATGAGAGGTATGTTGGAGATAAAAAACTTCAGAAGCAGCCTCCAAGGAATTATCTAACGAAAAAACTGGATACGAAAGAAAAATATGAAAGCTATTATCTTGAAAATGATCATGAACCCATTGTGGACAGAGAAACCTGGAATAAGGTGCAGGAGCTAATTAAACAACGTAAAGAGTTTGTTTCAGCAGTTGGAAGAACCGCTGGAAAAACACATTTTCTATATGGAAAACTCTTCTGCGGTGAATGCGGGGAGCCTATGACCAGAAGGACATTGACTGGTCGTGAAGGTAAAAAGCATAAAATATGGTCGTGTAGAGATCGCCGTAAGGGGCGGAAAGGAAATGGATGTAAATGCAGGTATGTTTATGAAAGTGAATTGATAACCGAGATTTCAAATAGAATTGGAGAGCCTCTGACAGAGGCTAATGTGACTAAGCTGAAACGTGTTTTTATTGAAAAGGATGGTATATCGATAGAATTTGCTGCCACAAATGAATAGAATACATTCCGGTTGTCCACTAAGCTATAATATATGTATTATAGCTGCAAATAGCAATGTCACAATTAGTGACAAGTATATATCGGGAGGTTTAACTATGAAGCATTTATCTCTTAAGCTATTGGCTGAGACAGTTACAAGCAAAAGAAAGGCATTAGGTCTTTCGCAGACTGCACTTTCTGAAAAAACCGGCATTAGTCGTACTATGTTTACAAGACTAGAACAGGAGAACTTCGCTCCTTCAGTTGATCAACTTCTTTGTCTCTCAGAGGTTCTTGATTTCGATTACAGAGACCTCTTCGAGGATGACACAGTTGAGGTAAAGCCTGTAGAGCGTAAGAAGATTGCTGTAGCCGGAACTGGCTATGTTGGACTTTCCCTCGCAGTTCTGCTTTCACAGCATAATGATGTTACAGCTGTTGATATCATTTCTGAGAAGGTTGAAAAGTTGAATAACTGGCAGTCTCCTATACAGGATGACTTCATTGAGCAGTACCTTGCTGAGCATGAGGAGAGAAAGCTTTCTCTCAAAGCAACTACAGATGGGGAGAGCGCATATAAGGATGCTGATTTTATTATTGTAGCTGCTCCTACAAACTATGATCCAAAGACGAACTATTTTGATTGTTCTGCTGTAGAAGCTGTTCTGGAGCTCATAAAGAAGGTTACAGGCAAAAAGAAGAAAAAGCCTACAGTAGTTATCAAGTCGACAATTCCTGTAGGATATACAGTACAGGTCCGTGAGAAGGTTGGCATGGATAATATCATTTTCAGTCCTGAATTCCTGAGAGAATCCAAGGCCCTCTACGATAATCTGTATCCTTCCCGTATCATAGTTGGCTCTGATGAAAAGAATATGAAAGAAGCAGAAGTGTTCGCAAATCTTCTTCAGCAGGGAGCTATCAAGACAAATATTCCTGTTCTATTTATGGCTACTACTGAGGCAGAGGCTGTAAAGCTCTTTGCTAATACATACCTTGCACTTCGTGTAAGCTACTTCAACGAGCTCGATACATATGCAGAGGTAAAAGGCCTTAAAACACAAAATATCATCAAGGGCATCTGCCTTGATCCTCGTGTTGGAGACTACTACAACAACCCGTCATTCGGCTATGGTGGATACTGTCTGCCAAAGGATACAAAGCAACTCCTTGCTAACTATCAGAATGTACCTCAGAACATGATGTCCGCTATCGTTGAGTCTAACAGAACACGTAAGGACTTCATTGCTGACAGAATACTTGAAATTGCAGGCACATACGGCAACAGTGCTGACTACTCTGCAGAGCAGGAAAGCAAGCAGAAGGAAGTTGTTGTAGGTGTTTACCGCCTGACAATGAAATCAAACTCAGACAACTTCCGCCAGTCCTCGATACAGGGCGTTATGAAGCGTATCAAGGCTAAGGGTGCAACAGTTATCATTTACGAGCCGACACTTGAAAACGGAAGCACATTCTTCGGTTCCCTCGTTGTAAATGATCTGAAAAAGTTCAAGAAGAAGTGCGGATGCATCGTTGCTAACAGATATGACAACGTTCTCAATGATGTTGAAGAAAAGGTATATACAAGAGATCTGTTCAGAAGGGATTAAGATATGAGTAAAGAAAGAATCGACTTGAATGGCAAGAATATCCTTGTCACCGGCTCTCCCGGATTTATAGGGGCAAATCTGGTATTGAGACTGCTTAAAGAGATGAATAGCGGAACTGTTGTATCTCTTGATAATATGAATGACTATTATGATCCGACACTTAAGGAATACAGACTTTCTATAATCAAGGATGCTGCACTTACATCTCCGGTCAGACATGTATTTGTTAAAGGTAATATAGCTGATAAAGCTCTGATTGATAAGCTTTTCGCTGAGTATAAATTTGATGTAGTGGTTAACTTAGCAGCACAAGCAGGTGTTCGTTATTCTATCGATCATCCTGATGTGTATATTGAATCAAATATCATAGGCTTTTACAATATTCTTGAAGCCTGCCGTAATAATCCTGTTGAGCATCTGGTGTATGCATCAAGCTCCTCTGTATATGGCGGAAACAAGAAGGTACCATTCAGCACAGAGGATAAGGTGGATAATCCTGTATCTTTATATGCTGCAACAAAGAAGAGTAACGAACTTCTCGCACATTCTTACTCAAAGCTCTATAACATTCCGTCAACGGGACTGCGCTTCTTTACAGTCTATGGACCTGCCGGCAGACCTGATATGTTCTATTTCTCAGCTACAAATACATTAGCGAAAGACGGAACTATCAAGATTTTCAACTACGGAAACTGCAAACGTGACTTAACATATGTTGATGATATTGTCGAAGGTGTGTTCAGAGTAATGCAGGGTGCGCCTGAGAAAAAGAACGGAGAAGACGGACTTCCGCTTCCGCCATACGCTGTGTATAACATCGGCGGAGGCACACCTGAAAACCTCCTCGACTATATCAGCACTCTTCAGGAAGAGCTTGTGGATGCAGGTGTTCTTCCTGCTGACTATGACTTTGAAGGCCATAGAGAGCTTGTCGGAATGCAGCCAGGTGATGTTCCTGTTACCTACGCTGACAGTAAGGGCCTTGAAGATGACTACGGATTCAGACCGACTATCGGTATCCGTGAGGGACTTAGAAAGTTCGCTCAGTGGTACGCTGAATATTATAAATAAACATAATGCCCACGTACTATGTTTTCAAATGGCATGGAAAATCTGCCAGAGGAATGCATAGTATGTGGGCATCTATTTTGTTATGTTATTACAAAGTTTTCTAATCCCTATTGCTATGTAAATATTTTTGTAGTAAGCTGTTAGACATAAGAAAACTACCGCAAGAGATACATAAAATCAATGATAGCGAAAGGAGCCTAATATGGCAGAGAAAATGTTGGTGACACAGGCACTTGATGAACGTGACCTGCTTGTGAAGATAATAAGCGATAAAATTGAAAAACTGCGTGTGGTTGACGCTAAGAAGCGGAATGAAGACAGAACATTTACCGAGCGTATGAGTACTGACGAGTTTACGCAGCAGGCGACTTCTGCATATCAGCAGATCATGGATTTGATCGAACGATATCAGAAAATTGACGCAGCAATTATCGCTTCCAATGCGAATACTTGTGTTGAGACAAGCCGTGGAAAATATACAATAGCCACTGCAATTGCATTGAGAAACAGACTGAAAGCCGGACAGAATGGCTATGGAAAAGCAGATTTTGAACATCAGCTGATATCAGTTATAGAGAGCCAGTATGAACTGAATGTGCAGTTTGCAGATAGTAAAAATAAGGCTCTCGAAAGTCAGGCGGAGGCTATGCGCCTTAGTATTCTCGGAAAAGACAGCAGACAAAAAGACGAGAAGCCGCTTGAAGTCGTAAGTGCATATATCCGTGAGAATACCACAGAGGTCATTGATCCACTGAGCACACAGAAAAAAGCACAGGAGCTTCATGAGCAGATAGATGCTCTTTTGAAAGAACTGGATACAAAGATCAAGGTCTCAAATGCAACAACAATGATCGAATTTTAAGATGTATGCCTGTTATACGAAAGCCGGAAACCCGCTTTCCCCGCAGTGGGGTAATACTGCAAATACAACTTCCAACTGCAAAAGGAAGCTAACAGCCATCCGGAGTGGTTCAATGGATTGAACGCATGAAGATTTTTATGAGGGAAGGGTTCGAGTCCCTTCTTCGGGAGGCACTTAAGAAAATGAACTGTTTTTCTTTAATATTTTTCTGATAACGATTAACAGTTAATGATGATAAAGCTGAACTTTAATGTATGACAGGATAACGATTTTCAGGCATAGCGATATGCTGAAATCCATGGGTACGGTCAGGTGATAAAGCGGTTGACCTTCGGTTCTCCGCATGGCTGTATGGCAGGCATAACCATTTTTTACTCATAAGAAAGGAATGACAGAATATGGAGCTTTCTGAAAGAGAACGATATATACTTCGGTGCCTTCTGTATGCAGCAAATGGAGCAAGTGATAGTACAGGGCATAAAGGAAAATATACAAAATGGCCGCAGTATAACTTTATGATAACAAGTGAAGAAATACGATGCTTTTTGCCATTTCTCGAACTATATCTCGTTGTGATCATGGGGAATATGAAGGTTGTGGAAAAACTGACAGGAGTTGATCCCGAATTATTCTGCAAGGAATTCCTGTTCTATTTCCATGACCATGAGCGTTATGATGCTGATGAGATCACACAGCTTGAGGTCAGAAATCTGCATGACAGGATGAAATCAGAATTTAAAGAATATATCGCAGATAAAAAAATGAAACCTAGGATATTGTATATCTCTGATTGCCATTTTTATCATGAAAATATTTGCAAAAAAATGGATAAAAGAGGTTTTGCTAATTGTGATGAAATGAACGATTATATGATAAAGCAGTGGAACAGCAAAGTCAATCAAAATGACGATGTATATATTCTGGGAGATTTCTCATTTGGCAGAGGCGAATTGACTGAAGAAATCATAGAACGTCTGAACGGGAATCTGCATCTGATCGTTGGAAATCATGACAGATTTTTACAGGACAGATACTTTAATCGTGAACGTTTCAGAAGCATTGACTCGTATAAGGAAATACGGGATAAAGGAAGAATGGTTATACTCTCACATTATCCGGTATTTTGTTATAAAGGTCAATACCGCCGAAATGAAAAAGGTGAGCCTATTACATATATGCTCTATGGTCATGTGCATAATACGCATGATGAATTGCTCGTAAATCGCTTTATTATGGTGACAAGAGAAACGCTTGTACAATCAAATCGCAATAACTGTCCTGAATCGATTTCATGCAATATGATCAATTGTTTCTGTGTTTTCAGCAATTATCAGCCGATGACACTTGATGAGTGGATTAAAATTGACAAAGCAAGAAGAAAAGGACTTATGTGATGCAGGGAGAAAAATGAATGGCACTGGATGATTTGGATCAAAGGAGTAACTATTATGATAATTACGGACATTACTGCAGCTATAAATGCACTTGATTTTTACGACAGAATGTATCTGGGTCAGTTCGATGAGATTACTAAAGCATATCGATATCATTTAAAAAAAGGATACAATGCCTTTGAAGAACAGGAGAAGATCCTGTTGGCGATACGAAGCAAAATGATGCCGGATATTGCAAACCTGGGCTTTAATTGCAGCAGAGGAATATACTGCCCTGAAACGCCGAAAAGAGCAGTCGATTCTCATGATATCCTGCAGGTATTCAATTATGAGTATGCTGTAAATATCTGCGGAATAAAAGAAGGAAGCATTGACTATCGCACACATCCTGTGTGCATCGACGGTCAATATCCGGAAGTTATAATTGATGGTGATGAAGCAATCATGAACGCCGAGCAGATGGCGATCGTCTATGATGCGGCAAAAGCATATGCTTTCATGGTTCGTGGTGAGATCAGAAAGCTGTTTGAGATGTTCACGGACGATGAAGAAGTGCTGAAAAAAGCGGAAACTGTTGTATTCCCTTCAATGGGAAAGAATTTCGTGAAAAAGGCAGATGATTTCGTAAAATCTGTTGAGGAGCAGATGTGAGAGGAGAAATATCAAAAGATGAATCAAATAATAACCGGAACTGATTTTGTGCCATTTGATTTAGGGGAGTTTGGTGAATAAACTGCTGTAAAATAGGCTTATTTCGTTGTTAAATGTATAAATCTTCTCAATTTTAATGCTGTGAAAATCAAAGCCTCCGAAGCAGTGGCTCTTTTACTTACACTAATTCAGAGGCTTATACATATCATTGGATAGAATTTACAGAGAGCTTGTCGCAAACTGCAGAATGTTCATCAGGTCAAAGCTTCCTTAGGGTTTTTGAGTTTTTGATTGATTTCAGCTACAAGCGCCTTTATTTCGTTATGGAGTGCCTTGGATTCAGCAGGAATCTCACGGAAATCGGGTTCGTTCTGAGCAGCGATATCGCCTGACCAGAAACCGTTTGCCATTATATAATTTGAAATTTTTTCTTCCTCAAACTCGAAATTATATACCTTATCATTATAGGCTTCTGTCTTAACAGACTCGACCTCAAGAATACCTCCCGGAGCCATAAGCATATCGCCCTTTTTAAGTCTTGCTGCTGATATCTTTTTGCCATCATGATATTCCTCACTATATACCTTCATTGCGTGGCTGTCGGATACTCTTAATGATTTGCCGTCTGTTGTTCTGATATTGCATATATATTTATCATTGCCGGTGAATACTTCATAGACTGTAAGTATTTTTCCGCCGTATACAGGTATCTTATCGCCCTTTTTGATATCACAGGCTTTTTTCTCACCGTCGGCAGTCATGATAAGTGTATCTGCTGCATAGCAGCCCCAGCAGATCATAAGTGGAGGAAGGAATATTTTTTTTTCTCCTTCTTTGGTTTCACGGCTGAATTCATGACCCGGAGGTGGATCCATATACGACGAAATATCAAAAGTAGCTGTAGCTTTATTTTTTCCTTCTTTGTCATCGGGGTCGGTACTATAATGTATGGTATAACCAAGGCAACATCTTAGTAAACATATGTTTTCAAAAGGCTTTACTCCAGGGTCTTTTTGAGGATTAAGGAACTCAGCATCTTTTATCGCGGCTTGCCAGTCATATTGACCATATGTTGTCCAGGATCCTTCTTTTTCAAGCATAAGATTAAAACGTATCTCTGTCATCTCATCATTTACTTCGTCAACGTATATATCGAAACTACCTGCATCATTAAGTGTTTTTTTAAAGTCCTTTTGCAAATCAGAATTACCTTCGCCCATTTTTAACAATATATTTTCTTTTTCGTCGGTCTTGTAGTGTAAACAGGGAATTTCAACTCCACTTTCATGAGAGCCATCCACAAAATTATCTATGTCTATCTGTCTGATTTTTTTGCCTGGTAGATTGTTAAAGTGTATCGTTCCTTTTATAGGTATGATCGTTGATGGGATAATTCCATTTTTATCCAATTTTGCGTAGTCACCTCCGTAATAATCGGAGTCACCTTTGTATTCATCGTTCTGTGAAACATCTCTGCCATATAAAAACCTGATATATGGGGATGTCTTTGTCGTCGATTTGTAATAAGGATCTTCGAGATGAGCATAATTGAAAAAAGAAGTAGGAATATTTCCCACATCAATACTATACGTTGATTGAAATAGCTTGACATTTGTATTATTAGAATATGCGATCGTTAGAACTATTGACCATTCTCTGCCTTCTAACTCAGAAGAAGAAAATGCAACTGAATATATTGTATTTGTGACCAGCGATGGATCTAATGGCTGAAACGTAGGAGAAGAATATCTTAAGATTTTATTAACACCTACTGTTTCGTATATTTCTACGCTTATGACAGCTTCGTCAGGCATATTTTTTCTTTTTTGAGCTCTTTCTTCCGCTGTGTCAGTGGGCTTGCAATTAAACAGATCAACACAGCATGGCACCTTGAATTGTTTAAAGTCAGTATTACTTTTTTGTATAACCGAATTGCTTGTTTCTCCTTCATAGGGAACCAGTTCCGGTTCTGTGGTGTCCATGGCAACGAGATCATCATCGTCTGATGCGTATAATCTTCCGTTAGTTCTGGTATTCTGGAGACTTGCCCATAACTTCGGATATTTCTTTAATGTTTCTTCTCCGCCGAAACTTTCAAGTAAAATATTGTAGTTATCATCATCAGTAAGATCAAGGAATCCTGTTGCGATCAGACCGCGAGGGTTTGTATTTTGGGTTTTCAGAGATCCCGGTTTACCGTTTTGACCGAGTTCTCCGCCGTCGCCGTATTTACCGCCTGTGGTGTGTTCGCGGCTGGAGGTTGCACCTTTTCCGTAGGGGTCGGTACAGATGCCGCCCATTCCGCCCATACCGCCTGCGCCGCCTTCACATTTATACAAAAGCGGTATTCCGCTCATTCTGGATTCTATGGTTTCTCTTGAATTGCCGTATTTGAACAGAACTTTAGGACCGTTACCGCCGTTACCGCCGTCACCGCCGTCACCGCCTAATTTTTTACTTGGCTTGCCGCTTCCGCCTCTACCGCCGTCACCGCCTTTTACGTATACCTTTACATTGTTTACAAGATCCTTGACTGTTAATTCAAATTCTCCACAGTCTGGGGCATCCTTACCGTTTTCACCGCTGTCCGAAGGCGCATCTTCTCCGTCTTTGCCTGAGAAAAGAATATCATATTCAATGTCTAGATCTTCGGTTTTATCGTTTATAAGTTGGTTGAGAGTGAGACTTGTGAATTTCGCGCTTGGAACGATTTTAAGATAGCCGCCGTTTAATAATCTTATAGTATCATAAGTGCTGATGGTCTCGTCGTTCATAATCACGTAGAGGGTCGAAACTTCTAAAACTTTTTTTGATTCTTGCATAATGATCTCAATCCTTTCAATAGTAATTAAAATTTATATTTCCATATATATGCTTTTTCCTGATCTTTTTCCTTAGCGTTGACGATGGCGGCAAAAGTGTAATCATCTACGGCGCCGAGTATCATTGGTGTATCGGCAGATGTTCCCTCAGTGTTGTCTTTGGGTGAAAAATGAACATCTATGTATTTATCTTTGTCATTCAGTTCAAATACATAGTTATCCAGGACCGTGTAGAGCGAATTGCTCTTTATGAGATACACGTTTTTCTGATCGTTGCGATCAAATTCGTAAATGTTGTCGTTTAAATCTTTGTCGATGTTAAATAGATATACGTGCTGATCGTTACAAAGAACGGAGATAAACATATCACCCTTTCTGTCACATTCATAATTCCAGAATGTATCCATTGAGATTACTTCTGTATTATCAGGAATATTCAGGAATCTCCATTCTTTATTAACGGAACTGTATATTCTTATTTCTTTTTTGGATGCACCGATGATCCTAATCTCACCGTCCATTTTTTCAGCGCGGCAGAGAAAGAAATCGCCTTCTTTATAAACAACGGTTTCATTAGTCCAGCTTTTATCTCTCAGGGGATATTCTCTCAGGGGATATTCTCTCAGGGGATATTCTCTCAGGATCACCTTGTCATCGCAGTTATAACAGATGATAGCTTCAGAGTAACTGTCTGAAAAACTACAGCTATAGCTTTTGAAATTTTCAGGAGGCGAATCGTATTCTGTTGCTTCTGACCAGTTGATAAGATCCTGGCTGTACATCAGTTTAGGATGAATATAGATGTAATACCTGCTGCAATACATAAAGAATTTGTTATTCCCTCTTACATCATGTTTTAAGACAGCGTCGGTTTCAGTATCCTTTTTCCACAAGGTCCTGTATACAGGTTGTTCCTTTGAAACGTTATAGCCGTCCTTTTGAAGTTTGAGCGTAAATTTTGTGTCATTCATGATAGGTTTCGGTGTCGTATATGGCGGTGTATTAGTAAGCATATTGCCATTTCCGTCATATAAAAAGGCAGAGACCTTTTCGACATTGCCCAGTGACCATGTTATTGTAGCTTTTTCTCCTTTGTGTATCGCGCTTACTTCATTTCCGTCATTGTCAATTAACATAATTTTATCGACATATGGTTCTTCTATAGGGGCGATGCTGCACGATATGTCATAGTCATTATCGCAGTCCGGGAATAAATTCTGAAAGCCGAAAAAATTGAAATTAACAATAATAGGGATCTTATCAGAGAAATCTCCGGTAAAATTAAACATATATGATAACTGGAATGTGATGCTGAATTCATCTGTTATTGTATCGCCGACAAATCGGGCTACAAGATGATTTTTTGCGGCAACATATTCAAGAGTCCAGTCATCACCATTGTCTTTTCTGAAAGCACTGGCGAAATGCTCCATTGTATTTGCAATATTTACGTCATCATGGAAAAGGTGATCGAGCCCTGATATGTATACCTCAGGATATTTGGAAATATCCTTTTTATCTAATATTTTTTGAGGATCGCCTTTTTTGTAGAAAGAGAAATACATATCATTTGCTATAATAGTTCCGCTGTCATTTGAGAAAACAATTTTATCTTGCAGATCAACATTGATAAGCTTCATATTATAGTACTCCTTTTCAGTTATCCTGTTTACGTGACTGTTTTACGATAAATCCATCGGTTATGGTCGTAGCTCCGATATTGCCTATTGCCGGCATAGCATTGACAATATCCAGTGATACATATTCTTTAACGTCATTTTTTAGTACAGGATATTGCCTTATATATTGTTCGTTTTGAAGGAAATCGGGTGCCTGGAATATATCATCTTCGTTGATAAGTGTATTTAACTCTGATGACATCAGTTCCATAGTGCTGAAATCCGTATGGCTTGCATTGATCTGTACCTGTTCGACAGGAAGAAAGCCTGTTGAGAGCGTAACATTCAGTGAAGGATCCATAAGAAGTGTTATCTTCTGTGATTTTTCTACGCTTACTGTAGGATGCGGTGCGGTAAGATGGAGAGCATTTTTGTAGCCGAACGGAGCAAATCCGTTTTTAAAGCCGTCATAAAAACCGCATATTACTCCATCTGTTACACGTTCGATATCGCCTATCATAACAGGAAATTCCTGCTTCATAAGTCCCTTGTCATCGATCTCAGCTATACTGTTCTCATTCTTTGAGAATTCAGTTCCGCCGTAGTATTCAATTTCGATATTCATTTCCGTCAGAACAAGGAGACGTCCGAATATGAAATCACTTGAATACATCGGTATCGTGTTATTAAACTTCTTATCAATGATATTAACTATCTCGAAGAAATAACTGTCTTCTTTTATGAGCAGATCTATAAAATCGCTGATCCTGTTGTCTATTTTTATATTAGGGTCTAGGATACGGAAAAACCTGCCGCAAACGATTTTCTGATCATTGATATTACGGTATGCTCTTTTGATTATGCCTATCATCTCACCTGTATTTGTATAAATATTCAGGTTCATGTTTAGCATATCAGGCATGATAATGGCAATTACCGGAGTGGTTCCCGGAAGCGGGCATGAGGGAATGTTCTCGTCAGCTGCGGAGATAAAATGCGATGAAAGTCTTGCGGGAGTTGTCAGCATCATAGGCAGGAAGCAGCAACCGTCAACTATTGGGTGCAGATTCTCAGAGCAAAAGCTTGTTCCGTATATCAGTCTTTCTTCCTTTATAACATCACGTTCATTTCCGAAAGAGGATACTATCGAAAGCTTTTTAAGATCCATGAAGCCCTCTCTCAGAGGAATAACATCTGAATTACTCATAACGGCAAGTCTTTCCGGATCTGGTTCATAGTATTCATTGTTTTTCTGATACAGACATTCCTGCACCCTGCGTGTCATTTCGTCGTCTGCATACTCCATCGGGAACTGGAATGCAAATCTCAGGGCTGCCAGATTTGTGGTGAATCCGCCTAAATTCTGAGATATAGCAGGTTTATCACGTATTTCTTCCATCAGATTCTTCAGTATATCTATATCCTTCTCATCAGGGTGATCTTTAATGTATTTTTCTAACTTGTTATTAAAATTGTTTATTCCGTGCGGCGTAAGGACCGATGAACCGGCGGCAAGTCTGGAAATATCTTTTTTCTCGCCGTTATATGTATAGTCCGTATTCCCGTATTCAAAGCTGCTTGATGAAGCAGAGCTGTCTGTATAATCATTGAAGAAGTTTGTTTCCCATTCCATAAACAGAGTAACTTCATCATATGGTTCGATATTTAGCATAACAGGCGAATAATATCTTTCAATTTTTAATGTCTCACCGAGAGCGGGAAGAATATTGATATTGTCGAGTATTATGGTCATAACAATGAATTTTATATATTCCTCTTGATTAATCTCTGAATTGAAGCTTTTTGCGGACAGCAATTCGGTGAACCTTGAAGGGGCATCAACAGAGATGGGAGAAGTGTTGCAGAAAAGTGTGTTATCCGACTCAAAGTGTCCATCTTCTCCAAATGCGTATTTGCGCTTAAGACCTTTTCCAAAAAACATCAGTGCAGGATCTTTCGGTGAATAGAAGGGTTTTGAAGCAACCTCTTCTATTTTAACATCCTTTGACTTGAATGTGTCGTTCAACGATGTCAGTTTATTGCTGATACTGTTTTTACACTTCAGTATATCCTCCCTTGTGTTGCCAATCGTTGTTATGCATCGTTCGATCTTTTCTCTCAGAATATCAGTATTATTAGTCATATACATCTCCCATAGATAGTAGAGCATATTCTTCTGATATTCAAGAGTTCTTCTTAGTTTGCCGTATCTCTGGTTTTCACTGTTAAGTTCAGTATACAGATTCAGCATTTCATTCGTAACATTGAATTCAGTATCTTTCGGGAAATTTATATTATAGCCAGTCTCAATAGGATCATGGGATCTGAAACCGTATGCATGGATAGCGTCGTCAATTTTAAAATTGCCGTCTATCTGTGACACTTCATCGGTCATATCATACTGTATCATTGTGAGTTTGCGCTCAACATCTTTAACTGAATTTTTTCCGGCTATGACTGCGGATAGTGCCTCTGCTGAAGTCCTTCCGATGCCTGTGTTTATTTCATTTACGGGAGGCGGGGCATCTTTTGACAGGTCGATACCGCATATTTCTCCGAATAGCAGACAGCTGCTAAATACTGTATCGTCCTCGGCCTTGAGCGAGAGCTGATTAAGGATTTTTTTCATATCCTCTGAGGTCTTGACAGCTGAAAACAGATCATGACTTGGATCGGAATAATATCCGATAACTGAATAAGTCAGGATAGCATCCTTAGGAACATTTTCAAGGTTGTCATAAAATCCGAAAACGCTTCGGCAGTTAGGATAATATGCGTTAAAGAGCGGATCGCCGGGGCCGACACCGCAGAGATTACTTATGAATCCTTCGCTTTCTCCTATCTCGGGCGGCTGTTCAAAACCGCTGTATTTTCGTCCAAGATAACGGTATGATCTGATGCCACCTTCTTCCGTGAATGGAATAGTGACATTTCCTCTGAAGTTGCTGCTTTTGGAAATGAAGCTGCTTTCAACGATATTGCAGTCGTTGATGATCTTTCCGGTTTTTTTATCAACATACATTCTTGTTATGATGTACTTATCAGGGACAAGAGGATATTCGATTGTTTTATTACCGTTGCTGTCGGTCTTTTCAAATCCGCTTTTAAATGCAGATGGAAGGACAAAATGAATGTGAACTCCCTCGGCCAGTTCAAGATTTTTATTGAAGGGTATCGGAGTTGCATCTTTGCCAAGCTTTTGTGCGATGGATGATTTGTAATTAGGATTTAATTCTGTAACATATTTGCTGCCGTTTTTTATTACGTAACCAAGAACATTGATCGGAATAATGATTCCCGATAAATCATTGCCAGCCATTTTCTCACCTCGGATCATTTTGTTTTATTGAACACACCCCTGCTTGCAACTGATATCATTTCATATGCAAAGCGGGCGGGGGTTATTACGTCTTTATCGAGCCAATTACGACCTTTTAGAAACTTTTCCATTTTCCCTGCAAGGAGTATGGGATGTAATCGTCCGTTTCCATCTACGATTTTATCATCTTTTCCGTTTATAATAATAGCTTCTTCACTTGTTGTACCAAAGTCTTTGTTTTCATTTGCCGAACGGAGATTCATCTGTAGGTTATCATCAACTTTATAACAGCCGTATCTAAGATTTGTCATCGGTTCTTCAAGTATGAAAGAATCTATCAAACCGCTGAACAAACATATCATGATGTCATCGGATATTGCATCTATTCTGAGTATAGGGAGAGGGGCGCCGTTTTCATCATAGGCTGAATAATTGATGTTGTTTACAGCTTTCATCAGTCCTGATCTTATAAGCACTACGCTGATAACTTCAAAGTCTTCAGCAAGTTTGCTTGTTTTCATACATTTTCTGACAGTTTTTACATGATTAGGATGCATCTTTTTCATTCTCGGCGTTTCAAAATAATCTTGTGCCATACATGCCTTTTTCAGATGCAGCTTGTCCAGACAGCCGTCTTCTGCGCAGACTCTTCCTATAGAGAAAGCTCCGTCAAGATAGGCATCAGTCCAGTTGATGTCCACTATCCCGAATCTGATGCTCTCGTTTTCAAGATCAGAAACGTTGGATAAAAGGTAAGTGAGCGGGATATCATTCAATAAACGAAGACTGTTGGCATAACTCTGTAGTTCCTCAGGTATCTGGATAAGTTCATGATTTGCTTTTCTGTTCGGTGAGAGAAATCGTCGCTTCATCTGAGTTTATCCTCCTTCATTTTCATGATAACTTCTGTCAGCTCGTGAATATTGATGCTGAATTCTTCGTTAAGACATTTGAGATGCGATTTTATCTTTTGCTGCTTTCTCCATAAAGTGATCTTCTGCGCCTCCGGGATATGGCTGAGAGTAACGAGCTTGCCCAGATTGAAGGCGGCTGAATAACTTACATCGAAAATACCGGTCTCTTTGTTGTATATCAGTCTTCCGTCAGAGGTGTACTTATCTTCGCCGTTCAGTTTTTCGGCACGAAGATTTTTTTCTGACATTATCGGAGAATGATAATATGAATATGTTTTTTCACCTGTTCTAAGATAATGCGGCTTCAGACAACTGTCAGTTACAGACCTTGAATTATTATCAAGACCTGTAATGTATGCTCTGAATGATTTGTCCTCACTTTCGTCATCACAGTAGATATTCCAATGGTACAGCGATACCATTTCTACATATTCAGCATCGAGAGGTATGCCTTCATCGTACAGATCTGCGACAATAAGATGCACTGAGTTTTTCAATTTATGTCCACCTGCGTATTGTGGAAAGCGGTTAGCTATGATCGTTGAAAAACAACCATCCAATTGTGTTGTAGTATCATCACTTGCGGAAAGATCGACCTGTTTGTAGTGAGTCAGCCATACCCGTTCGGATTTTGTGGGGATGATATTTTTAAATACTTCCTTTGATACCGTAAGCAGATGAACATTGTCATTTGCTCTGCAGGGGGAATAGTCATTTTTCTTATAAGGAAAGAATGTTTTATCAGCCTTTTCATTTTCAAGTTCCGAGTAGGGGATATCCTTCTCGTTAGCTACTTCATTTTCAGTGACAACTATAAGCGCGAGCCAGGGAATAGGGTATTGGGTCTCATCGTCTTTGCCCAGATCTTTTCCCCATGGATAAGCCGGATTATTGAATATCATGTACGGAAGATCAGTCGCGAATTTACCTTGCTGGTTCTTAGCGGGGTAAATATTGAATACCTCGTTGTCCGGTAAGGTTTCTGTATTTAATGTGACATGGAATTTCTTATTAACTTCAAGCTTTTCACTCTTAGGAGAGCTAATATTCTGAGTAAAATCTACAGTGTACTCTCCGTCATATAATGGAGGCAGATAATTATCTGCGAGTTTAAAAGGTCTTTCATCAATGTTCATAATCATTTTCTCCTCAGCTGTTGATTATCATTATATCCTCTGAAAACAGATCGTCTGCCTGTTCGACAAAATTAATGATACTGATTTTTTCATAGCCTTTTTCTGTCAGAAAAGCATTTCTTCTGTCAGCAGCACCGGATTTTTCATTCTTTTCAAATTCTGTAATGGTATCATTATCAGAAAGCTTCATTTCAGCATCTTCTGAGAAATCGAATGCTTTTTCCAGTGTGATTTTGTTGTTCTCATAAAGATCTAAAAGAAGTATAGAACGATTTTCGGGGAATAAAACAGGCTTATACTTATTTATGGAGAGTTTTTTACCGCATAAGAATTTCTTTACAGGTTCTTCTGTAAGTTTATTATCAGGTTCTTTTACCCATAGTGCAGCAGGTAAGTTTTGGTTAATATCCTCTTCTGTAAAGCTTTTAGTAATATCAAGATTATTCTTACGCACTGAATACTCAAACGTTGTTGTTAGAGCGGCTCCGTCGACAGGTCTTACTTCGCCTTCTGTAGGTATTTTTGAAATAAGTGATATATTGAGCTGCGTCGGATCAACTATATCGTTTTGTTCATTGGTCTGACCTGATATACCATCAAGTGATACAGTCAGGATATCGTCGCTGCCCGAGTTGGTTTTCAATTTGTTTTCAGGTGAACTCTCAATAAGGAACGAATTTTTGAATTCATCCCAGGTCAGCGATTTATCTGAAAGATCTTCGCCTGTAGAGAATGAAATTGTGAATGAGATTATAAACCATGAAATGTGAAGTTCGCCCTGTACATTTGGTCCCCACAGTTTCAGATCGGCACTCAGTTCAACAGAAAATGTCTTGCGTATGCCTAAGAAATTCAGGGTATACGATGCTCCGACGGATGCGCCTATGAATAATTTATACGTAAACGGTTTCCAGTTCATAAGAAAATCTGTGTATGCGATAAACCATGCTTTCAGATCGCCTAATGAATATGTGGCATTTAGCCTTCCGCCTGCCATAAGGGTGCTTGGTGTTATGGCAAAATAGAGTTCGCCTATAATGCTTAAATTTTTATCGATTTGCCAGTTTATACCGAGACGCGGAACAACAGGATAGTGATCCGGCTTCTTATATAGCGGATGATAGCCGCCTAAAGTTACAACGAAATCGCCGCTGTATTTATTATCGCCAAACCAGAGATATGCTGCAAATCCGCCTTTCAGCTTACAGCTTTTGGCAAGGATGTATGATTCGTTTGTAAGCTGAGCTTCTGCACTGAATATACCCTCTGACGGTTTTAATGCTGCCTTTACCGCAAGCTGAGCTCTGGCTATGCAGTCTGTGTCGATTTTAGGCGGAACAGAAAGATCGCCAATTCCAAGGAGTCCCAGTTCAAGCTCTTTTCCGAATGAAACTGTTGCAAGCAGGAAACCTGTTATAGTTTCAAATGATGTGAATTTCACACCGGCTGTAAGGAAATATTGTCCTTGTTTATCTGAAATATATTTCTTCAGGTCATTAAGGGTATCTCCTTCATCAAAACCTTTTGTTGCAGCAGTTATCAGAGGATATTTGCTGACATTTTCTATTGAGGGAAGTTCAAGTTTTTTATTGTAGCCGAATCCTGCTGCAAGCCCCTTCACAAAAAATGCAGGGATACCGCCTAATGGGGCAAGGATAGCAAGATATGCCCACATTGATCCGTTTGAATAGCTGCCTACAGCAGTGGCTCCTATATCCTTGAAATGGAATGAGAGCATTCCTGTATACTCAGTGTCATTACCCTTTGGTGTTGCAGAGAAGCCTCCTCCGATAGAAAGCACACCATTGTCAAAGCCTACGCCGAAGCCTGATATATAGAAGCCTACATTGTTATCAGACATATCAAAGCCTATTCCTGCTCCGTTTAATGAGAGTGTAAGTGGTGAGATGTTCAGTGAAGCGTCCATAAGTATGGCGACATTACTACCGTCAATTCCCAGTCCCAACTTTGAAATATTAAGTATCAGGATAGTTTGGTCTATTTTTATCCATATTATCGTTCCGTTGAATAATAGGCCTGATACGTCATTGTTCAGCAACATTTGCTTATTTGGAGATTCAGGAGTGTATATCGGGATAACGCAATCTTTGCCGAAGGCTTTGCAACTGAGTTTCAGTCCCTCATCACTTGAACCTGTAACATTAATGTTATTTATCTCCATATTAGGAGCTTCCGGGCAAATTATCCTTACGAGTTCGCCTATGACCTGCATTTCAAGAACGTCTATTTTTAAATCTGTGTTGTTGTATTCAAGCTTCCATGTTGTACTCTTTCCAAATCCCGCTTCAACCATGAGGTTTCCGTAATTGGTGTCGAAACCAAGATGTATTAAAGTAGTATCGTCATTTACAGAGAAGTGTACATTGAACTGCGAGATCTTGAATTCCAGGATAAAATTGGGAATAAATCCGCATTCTATGCCAAACGAAGAAAGGATTTCTTCTACGTTAGTATTCAGGCTAAGAGTTCCGTCAAAGCTGTAATTGCTGTCGTTCTTTTTTAGTTCAAGTTCCAGTACATAACCGGCAATAATAACATATGAATAGAAATTGAAGTTGACATTGTTTTTTTCTTGACGTATCTCAAATTTGATGTCATCAATTTTAAACTGATTGTTGAAATTGAGTGCTTTTCCAATATCAAAAGCAGCTATGAAACTTGTGCTCTCAGAAGGTGTATAGGAAAACTTGATGCTGCGGATACATGCATCTTTAAATATATCAGGGAACGAATCCGGATCTATTGGTAAGTTAAGTGATCTTGAAATATCAACAGTGAATTCCTTAAAAGTGTATTCAAGATCATTATAGGCATCTGCATGGAATGAGAAAGAATCACTGCTTGAAAAGCTGCCATAGAGATTGAGATCAATCTTGCCGAAATTAAGCATTCCATTAAGTGTTACCGAACCGAATTCCCCATTTATAAATGAAAGGGAACATGAGACGCTGTTTATACCTATATCAAAGGTTCCGACAGTGAAGCTCAGAACATCTTCAGTAGTGACAATGAATGAATAATTTCCTTTTTTGAAATTACAGGTCATTGAAAGATCGGTGAATGTCAACGATGAAGGGAATGATATACCATCAGCAAAAAGTGATAGAAATGCACTGAAATTTAACTCCGAATCTTCTGCGAGTCCTGCGTATAGTGTAAGATCGGAAGTTACAGTCACATCGAATTCTGATGTTTTGTCTCCTGCCCCACATTCAAGGAACCATCTTCCTGTAGCAGCACAGTATATATCAGGGGCGTTTATTGGATCGGAGATATCTATTTTGAAAACAGGGATAAAGCTTATCTTTTTTTCAAGTACCTCCCATGGTTCTGAGGCGGTCAGTACAAATCCCATATCGTATATCTTGTTCATATCAAAGTTGATATTAACGCTCTGAAGACCGAATGTGCTTGTGATACCGGCATATTCAGGAATAAGCGCAGAGGGTGAGAGATTACCGAGTCCAAAAATATTTAATACATCATCGAGAGTGAGAGTGTTTCCGTCATTATAACAGCCGTTTATAGTGATAATGCCTGTATATAGCGGCTGAGATATAGTCAGATCAAAAACGGCTGTTGTTCCGTCAGACTTCTGGTATTTGATGTCAGCAGCGATACTGCTGTTTATGTAGTTCGCATTCAGGCCGCTTTCGATTATCAGTTTATTGAGCGAAAGCTCGATATTTCCAACTTTGAGTGAACAGTTACAGTCTATCGCGCCGCTGAATATAATTATGTTGCAGTCCGGATAAGTTTTTTCAGTGACAGTACAGCTTATCGGTGCTTTTTCACTGCTTTGGAGAGTGGAGACAGTTGTTTTCAGGTAGTTCCAGCAATCCGTTTTTGTATCAACATCTGCCTTGAATGTTATGGTCTGACCATCTGCAACAACATCGGATATATTGCTGAATGTCATACCTCCCAAGAAAGTAGAGATACCTTTATCGGTAAGGCACTGCGGAGGTGCAATACTTGTATCTATACTGTCGTTGAAAGTGAGTTCACCGCTGTTTTTCTGAGCTGTCTCTAATGCTGTTAGGATTTGGGTAAAGACTGCTGAGGGATTTTCGAGGGAAATATTAAGCTTGTTATCGGAAGTGTCAGCAGGCTTTGCGGTCTGTGCCTGTATCTGAGAAACAGTTTGTTCTTCGATGACTATGCTTGATAATGCTTCTGAATTATCAGTGGATTGAGCCAATGTTGTGATTTCAGTGACAGGTTTATCTGTTTTGCTGTCTTTAATGAGATGAGCCCATTCTGTCAGATTGTATTTTCCTTTGAATTTATCTTTATTTGTCGTTATTATTCCTTTCAGTTTATTTATAACTGCGGCAATACCTTTGGTATCGGCACAGTGTTTTTGGTAAAGTCTGTACATTACACCAACTGCACTATATATACCATAACTGCTGACAGTGTCTAAAACATTGGTATATCCACTGATTACATTACTTTTTAGTTCGGTGCTTATAATGTTAAATAGCCTGTTGCAAGTATTTTTTCTATTCTGTTTGCTTATGTCTTCCCATTCGCTCATATTAAAGAAAACTGCATCATATGTTTCTGCAAGTGTATGAACGCCTGAAATACGCTTGTCATAATAAAGTCTCCAGAATGCAAACATTGATGGTAATATAACTCTTGCAATATTATCACTGTTCTCAAAATATGCGATATTGTCGGTAGTTTGAGATTGGATGTCTTTTATTGAATTGAAGTAATGATTGTAATATGATAACAGTCCGTTTGCATGACCTGATGGTCCTGCCCATAGCGGCATAAGAAAATGCCTGTTTGTAATAGTAGATACGTGTTTCTCATTTCTCATCCAGCTTCCTAAAGGGGCGCATAATGGAGATTTATATTTTTTGAATTTAAGGGTCGGCAGAAAATCCTTGACAGCTGCACCGTCTATTGTACAGTTTAAGAAATAATCAGCGTCTGTAATTGGGGTACAGCTTATAGAATTAATTATCAGTGATTTGGGCTGTGGATACTGTTCAAGCTTTCTCAGATCATTGAAGATCATCGCACACAGCATGGTCGGAGGAAATTTCTCGCATTGGTCTATTATGTTCTTTATTGCGTCTAATTGCTCTGGTTGAAGTACGATATTCTTGAGGGAGATCTTTTCTTCACCAAGAACGTAGTTTATTATTGATGCAAAAGCATACCATTGCGATTCAGATGTTTTTAAGTGCTTTATATCGTTAATAAAATAATGATTAATATACTGCGTGAAATATAAAGGAAGAGTCTCGGGTTCCTTTAATCTTTGGCTTGAATTTTTAAAGTATTTTTCAAGATTATATTTTACTTCCGGAACATACTCCTCGAATTCAACAATTTTTGTTATAAGCTCCTTTTGTTTTTTTAATAGATCATCGGAAAGGCAGAGCTCAAGCGCATAGATCTTTTCAAGCATTTTGGTGATATATGTTGTGACTTCACCTATAACTGCTCTGGCAAGCTCTTTCCAGTCCTTACATATTCTTACCTGATCTCTTCCGCTCTTGTCCAAGGTCTTCAGACCTACTTCACTTGGATCTGAAATCATTTTTACGATCTTTAATTTTGTGTCATCAGACATATATTTGTTAGGAAATTTATTCCATGTAGAAAAGTACTGATCGTAATATTCCTGTGCTCTGCATTGAGGAGAATTCACAATATTTCCTATCATAGGATGTGGCCAGTAATAGTATACCGTACGGAAAATAGAATACTGATCATATTCACTAACATCTTCATGTCCGTCAGTTGGAGCTTTTAAAAAATCTTCAATGATTTTAAAAACGTCAGACTCACCTTCAGTTGCATAAAGAGCCATAAACTGTTTGTTCATATCTTTACATACATCGTCATTTTGGGCAACAGCTAAGACTTTGCTGAATAGATCATGAATAGTCTGGATTTTAACAATTTCGGTGCTTTCTTTTTTATATGATGCCTCGTTCCACGATATCAGCCGTAAATTATTTGCGTCAAGATCTTTTTCTTTATAATCCGGATCAATATTGTAATATCCTTCCTGGGACACCGCATCGTTTGGGATCATAAATAAAATCATTCTAACCACTCCTTTTCTTAAATTTAATATCGTTTGCAATAATTCTTTCACTGTTTGCCTTAAAATGCCGTTTGCAGCATTTTCCGGAAACCAGGGTGAGACGTTATGGGTACATATATTAAATGCAATGAAATAACTATGAATTGCTAATGAAATTGGGGATTTTTTGGGGGAATATGAGTGTTACATTAAAGATTTAATATTAGCAGTAGCCACTATCATATATGCTTGAGTTGAGGAGTTGGCTAAAAAATGTGTAAAAACCCCCGGCATTTTGAAGAAATATTAAAAAACGAGAAATTATGAAACTATAAAAATACAACAAAAAACTGCGCATTTTTATTTTGTTAAAAATGTCGCAGTTCGTCTTCATAGAGATATGATCTCAGTCCCGAGAAGGGAACGATTCAGTTTTTGATAGTTTCTGAACGCTTATTTAAAGACAAAAGGAGCTACTTAGAATAACAAATAAACAGAATGATTAAAATATATAAATAAATATTGGTTTAAGAATAGTTGTATTATGATGCCGGAGTTTGTCAAAGCGTTAAACATCTTTGTGTTGAATAGATTATAACACAATATATATTATATGTCAATAATGGCAAAAAATATTGTTAAAAGTTAACATACGATATATGCGGCAATTGTATAATATTTGTAAGATAGATAATAAATCGGAAAACATAAGAAACGTGAATGGATAATCATTCAAGAATGATTGTGACAAAAGTGAAAATTGTTTAAGAAAGATAGCATCCTTAATTTGAACAGAATGAAATGGTGCTTTAAGAGCCTTCAGGAAGCATTTGGAGTAGATGTGTCTGAAAGGTATCGCTTGGTGATCAAATTGATTAGAAATGCTGCTGTTATGGAAACCAAATATGAATTAAGATAAGGTATACATATAATAGTATTAAATAATCATGGATTGCTCTTTTTATCACAACAGGGAAAAATACGATAATAGAATTAAAGCAGCCCACAGAGTTGGCTTCCAACTTACATAATACTGTGTAAGAAGGAAACTGACTTTGTGGGCCGTTTGAATTTTATCTCTGAGATTGCAAAGAAGGGAAAATTAAAAGAAATGAAAATCTACATATTTGAACATTTTCCCAATATGAAAATAACTTCAAAACGAAATCGGCGTAAAATAGGCTTATTTTGCTGTTAAATGTATAAACCTTCTCACTTTTAATGCTGAGAACCTCTCGTTATCAGAAGCCGTGCAGAGCGTATCTACATCGTATGCGGATATACAGATATGCGTAAAGCAATAGACGGACTTGCAGCAATTGTACAGCAGAATTTCAGGCTTGATGTATTTTCCGGCAGTCTGTTTCTGTTCTGCGGTAAGCGATGCGACAGGATCAAGGCTCTGCTATGGGAAGAAGACGGATTTGTGCTGCTGTACAAAAGGCTTGAAAACGGGAAGTACAAATGGCCGAGGGATTCCGATGAAGCAAGACAGATAACGCAGCAGGAATTCCGCTGGCTGATGGAAGGGCTGTCCATTGAACAGAAAACAGCAATAAGACCGGCGAAAACAGGAACATTATGCTGAGATTTCCACAGTTAAAGTGTACACAAATGTCAATAATATTTCTACGTCCCGAAAAGTTCGGTATCACTGGACTTTTCGGGCTTTTTGTGGTATAATCTGAGAGTGATATTGATTCCGGAGGTGAGTTCAGTGATAGAGAAAGGTAATATGACAGATGCAGAATTTATCGCTGCACTCATTGCTGAAAACCAGGCAACAAGGTAAGCGCCAACCATTCCCAGCACTTCCGTAGCAATAAATAATTTTATATTGAATAAAAATGAAGCTCCGCAACTGCGGAGCTTTTGTAATTAATATGCATGGAATGGTTGGCGCTTACCATAAATTAGCTCTCGCCTCATTAAACAAAGATCAAACACGTCGAGACGATCATCATCACAAAAATTGCCAGCTTTCCAATCGGCAAGCTGCGTATTGGGATAAGCTAACAGCCATCTTTGCAGTGTGACAACATCTGCCAGATTGAATATGCCGTCATGGTTTACGTCACCTCTAACTGGATTATTATAATCAAGAGCGATTTGATTGAATTCAAGATATATGTTATCTGAATAATCCAATGGAGATAGAGAACTCATTTCTGAACTAAGTTCGGGTGGATACAGTGCTGTAACTTCCATGACCGTTCCGTCATCATATATCTTAGTATGGAAGAACATAGCACCGCCCACGATACCGATCTGATCGTTGCCTTTTTCATCCAGCCAGTATGCACAGTCGCCAGGATCACCTCGCCAGATATAATCTGGATATCCGTGTATCTCGTTAATTTTTGCAATCATTTCTTCAGGTGTTGAGGTGTTTTGCAGAATTTCAACGACTTGTTCCGCCGTAATGCGAGGTGCGTTTTCATCCAGAATACCGAGCAGCTCAAGTGTTCTGCGCTGAAAATCACCAATCGGTGACTTTGCTTGCAGTCTATCTAATTCGGAACGGGTTTCTGCAGGGAGTGTTTCATCCGGCTGCACTTGAATCTTTACTTCCTGGTGATATAAACGATTTCCTGTATCGGAACTGTCGTCTGGAACCAAAACCTCAACGATAATTTCGTCTTCTCCACAGCTGTATGCAGTCACAGTACCATCATGTGAGACAATTGTTTTATACTTACACGAATGCAGATAAACGGTCGATTGATCTGCAAATTCGGGATCGACAGTTATTGTAAGCTTGACCGTTTCTCCCTCTGTCATGATGATCTCAGAAGGCGTGACTGTGAAGATCTTTGGGGATGGAGTGTCGCTTTCAGCATATGTATAGAGTGAAACAGCGGATACCAATTGTATGGATAAAGCCATCCCTATGATTAGCGAAACGATTTTTTTCATGGTTAGCTCTCCTTTCCTTTGTTTTTAGAAAAATGGTCGTTATAATATCCTTTACTACTTAGACGAAAAAAACAACTGCAATATTTCACCCTTTTTTATTATATGTAAACGTATACTTTGTCACTTTAATAATACTATATATACACCTAGAAATCAACATTTTGAAAATATAATTATTATTTTACCCCCCCCTGAAAAATTTTTCAACATTTTCTTGTTAATGTCTCTCTCATTACATATTTCATGATACATCTGCCTGCAATATGCAGGCAACGTCATACTCCAAGGCATGATAGCTTCGAGCTGTGCTTCTGTAGGATCATTGCCCAATTCTGGCAGAATTATCAGAAGATAGAGCAGATAACCGTAGACATCAAGGGTATTTCTCTTAGCCGTTTCTATGATACTCATTACTGCTGCACTTGCATCAGCACCTTTTTCAGTATCGCTGAACAGGAAGTTTTTACGGTTGATAACATAGGGCTTTACTGTTCGCTCAGCAAGATTATTGGTCATTTCGACTTTAGGATTGCTCAGGAACAGATACAGTTTTCCTTTCTGCTTCAAGGCATAAGTAACCGCCGTGCCAAGGGCAGAGCCTTTGCTCGGTCTTAAACTGCTTATTATCTCATAAGCCTCATCCAACAGAGGTTTTATTATGTCCTGCCGCATTGTCAATATCTGTTTATCAGTATATTTGGCTTTTTTCGCACAGGCTTCATATGCAGCTGCCTTATCTATCAGGGCAACAATCTGAGAGGAGGGACAGGTATTATCGCCTTCAGGGATACAATCATAGAATTTACGGCGATAATGAGCCCAACAGCCTGCATTTTCATAATCTCCGCTGCCGTATGATTGAAAACCGTCCGTCTGAACAACACCTGTATACCCTTTCAGCAGCTCCTCTGCAACTGTTTTGCTGCGGCTGTCACGGTACGCATACAGTGCTATCTTTTTTGAAGCAGATGCACCTGTACATACTAATGCTTCATCGAGCGTGATCGGAAGCACCTACAGTTCATGGGAAGATGGCGGCTATGTATTCTCATTAGACGTTGACCTTGAAGCAGGACAGACAGTTCGCTTGATTCCGGCTACATATTATCCTGATGAGAATAATTTTGATTATACTGTCATTGTTACGAAACAGGCATAAGAAATGACCTCAGCATAATAATAATAAAACACCCCCGAACCAATGAGAACAATCTCAAAGGTTATCGGGGGTGTGTTTATACGGTTTCAATTTAGCAATTAAAACTGTAACAGTTCAGTTCTATTTATGCCCAAAAGCCAGTATGAGCACCACAAATTCCACATAATAAATAATAATACTTTTGTCCGATACCATTTGTTACTGAGCAGCCCAAGCCCCACCAATAACCTGCCTCACAAACACCTGTTTGATTACCATGACAAACAGGACAGCTTCGAGGACTTGCAGCTTTTGCTTCTAAGGCTTTATTATTCTTAGAGAAAGTAGTTCCTGTTCCGAGGAGAGTAAATGCCATTGCGATTGCTGAGATTTTTTTGATTACTTTTTTCATTTATATTGACAAATTAAAGATTATACTGTAGTATTAACACATAAGGCTGTATAATTTGCCTTAAATATTACAAAAAGGAATGAAGTATAATGAAAAAACTATTTTCAAAAACAGTTGCTGCATTATTATCAGTCACATGTATGGGTAGTGTAATGACAGCAAGTTTCAACGGCAGACCACTATTTACTCCCAAGCTTATAGCTGAAGCAAGTTCTGGTGTTTCTTTTGACGAAGAAACAGGGGTGCTTACTTTATATGGAAACATTGAAAACATGTTTGCTTTAGCGAATTATTCAGGAGACAAAAGAGTTAAGGAAGTTAAAGCATTAAAAGGGACTGTACTACCGGCAGATTGTACTAAGTTATTTTGTAGACTTGAAGCAGAAAAAATTGATATTTCAAATGCTGATACAAGCCATGTAACTAATATGTCAGATATGTTTTCTTGTTGTTCAAATTTAAAGTATTTGAACATTGATAATATTGATACAAGTAATGTTACAAACATGAATCAAACATTTTATGCTTGTCCAAATTTGAAATCAATTAATCTGCAAAGCTTTAATACGAGCAATGTCACTGACATGATGAATATGTTTAATCAATGTTCGAGCTTAGAAACACTTGATTTAAGAGGTTTTAATACAAGCAATGTTACAAATATGGCGTGTATGTTTTCAAGCTGTACAAATCTTAACTCTATTGATATGAGTACATGGAATACCTGCAATCTTGAACATATGAATGGTATGTTCCAAGGATGTCAAAACTTGAAATCGCTTGATTTCGAAAGTTTTAATACAAAGGAATTAAAAAGCTTCAACTATGTTTTTTCAGGGTGTAAAAAACTTGAGAAAATCGAATTTGGTGACTTTGATACAAGTAATATTACAAATATGGATTATTTGTTCTTTGGATGTTCAAGCATACCTCTGCTTGATTTAAGTAGCTTTGACACTTCGAAAGTTACTACTATGCTACATATGTTTGACGATTGTCAAAGCTTAGAAACGATATATGTTTCTGATAAATGGACTACTGCTTCGTTGGATTTTTCACACTGGACTTCGATAGAGTATGACAGATTTATGTTCTTTAACTGTAAAAATCTTAAAGGAGGTAACGGAACTGATTATGACTTTAATAAAACACGTTCTATAATGGCTTGCATAGATACTAAAGAAACACCAGGTTATTTAACTATGAAAAATAGAGCAGTGGAAAAAATAGAAAAGCCTTATATGTATGAGGCGTTTATTAAAGAAGACTTAGCATCACATTCTGTTCCAAATGGTAGAGGTTCTGTTAACTCATATAATACTGGTGATCTTGTTAGAGTTTATGAAATTAAAAACAATTGGATAAGAATATCTTATAATGAAAACAAAGAAGAATGGATTCATAGCAGTGATCATATAAAGGTTCAACCGCTCAAAGCTGTGGTATTGAAAAATACTGCAGTCAAAAAAAGCATAAAGGATCCTCAAACTAAGGCTAAATCTTTCGACTTACTGTATAATTTAGATCCTACTGACGATGATAACCCCATTACAGTTTACCCAGTTAATAGCGGAAAATGGGTTAAAATTTCAAAAGATGAGAATAAATGGATTCAACTAGCAGATTTAGTTGTTGTACCATTAAGTGATACAAATAATATAGCGGAACCATATCAAATTACTTTAACCTCAAATCAATACACTCGTAATGAATTAGGAAAAAGAATAAAGATTTACCCCAAAGGCTATTCTTTTACTATCTATGCCGAAGATAAAGGGTGGGGAAGAATATCTAAAGAAAATGAGCCACAAGAATGGGTTTGCCTTTCATGTATAAAAAAAGACATTGATAAATCAATTGAAGACTTAGATGAAATAATACCCACTATAGATTGTCTTGTTCATACTCCAGTTGATGAGGGTAAAATAACAACTTTTGCGACATGTCAAAAAGAAGGAAAGAGAGAATTAAAGTGCAGATACTGTAGAAAAACATATACAGAAGCAATTCCACGGACTGAACACAAGTATGATTATCGTGCAGTAGAAGGACGCGAGCCAACTCGTTCAGAAGGTGGTATCGGGCAAAAATACTGTACAATTTGTGGCGATACTCTAGGTGAACTAACAGCAATCCCAAGCGTAGACATTATTTCTGGTATTGATGCGAATGATCCTTTAGTTTTTAATTGTTCTGGTGATGCTGTTAAATATGGTCATAACTTGGATGAAGGTACAGAATCTCCTATTATAAAATATACTACTGTAACTTATAATAATCATGAAGTAATTGAATTGAAATTTAGAGCAAATTACTCTTGGAGTATTACAGTTCCAGAATATATTAATATTCACGATAAAGATACATGTCAGGCAATATCAAGCGGTGATATGGAAAAAGCATATACTTTATATATTTGGATGGATAATAATAAGTATTATGAAAGTGTTATACAGGCTATTAAAAATGAAAACTACTCTAAGATTACATTTGATCCTGAAATAATTTTTCATGTTCAAGGAGAAAACTACATATATCAAATAGACTTGTTCAACATAAATCATATACCTGCAAACGAGTATTATGAGAGTATAAAGGAATATTCAAGATTATTAAAATGTAATAATAATTTTGATGCTATTGATTATTTATGTGGTAAATCATTAACCAACGGCCAAATATTAGTATTTGATTATGACCCCAAAACAAATACTAAAATTGCTATATCATCAAGTTTGGATGATAAAAGAAATATAAGAGTTGATTATTTGATATTTGATTCTTCTATACATCTTTCAGAGAACGGAACTCCACTATTGGAAATTAGACTTAGTTTACTAAAATCTAAAGGAATGTACATTATGCAGGCACCGAATGCCCAAATAATTAATACCCAAAGTGAAATAAAGGAAATTGACTTTGATCTTAAAGATAGAAACTATATAAATATTTTGGAGATGGCAGATGTTGCTGTAAAAATATTTAAATATGGGGTTGGTTATAAAGTATCACGTACTAAGTTATCTCCTAATAAATCTTTTGCATTATCTTTGGCCCTGGATAAAATAACCGAATACGGAACCAAATTAGCAATCGACGCGCTTTATGAAGATCCAGGGGCAATTGTATCAATTGATGAGTATTCATTTGCAATTAACGATATATGCGAGATGATTGAAGAAAGTGCAATAAAAGTTGTATGCTATGATGAGAATTTAGATCCAAATGCAATTATTGAATTTCTAATTGTTGACTCTAAAGGACAAACATATAACTATAGATATGATATTGTCGATCATGAGTAATAATGCTAACGGTAAGTGTCAAATATAACACGTCCCAATATAA
>JAEEGL016860633.1_pt1 | contig 41965 bp, 38 predicted proteins | sample 9134231 | NCBI WGS metagenome assembly JAEEGL01 (sample SAMN16246548, study PRJNA631951) | gut metagenome | biome: gut microbiome; feature: rumen; material: fiber-attached | host: Bos | place: Iran: Karaj | collected 2018-10
TCAAAGAGCCAAGTATTCTCAACTGCTGCTGATAACCAACCAGCTGTTGATATCCATGTATTACAAGGTGAAAGACCAATGGCTGCTGATAACAAGACATTAGGTAGATTCCAATTAGGCGATATTCCTGCTGCTCCAAGAGGAGTTCCTCAAATCGAAGTTAAGTTCGATATCGATGCTAACGGTATCGTTAATGTATCTGCAAAGAACTTAGGTACTGGTAAGGAACAAAAGATTACAATTCAATCTGGTTCTGGTTTATCAGATGCTGAAATCGAAAGAATGGTAAAAGAAGCAGAAGAAAATGCTGAAGCTGATAAGGCTAGAAAGGAAGAAGCTGATTTAATTAATGAAGCTAACCAATTAATCTTCCAAACTAACAAAGCATTAAAGGATTTAAAGAACGTTGATCCAACTGAAAAGGAAAATGCTGAAAACCTAATTAAGGACTTAGAAAAAGCATTAGAATCTAAGAACTTAGCTGACATTAGAGAAAAGAAGGAAGCTTTAGAAAAGGTTGCTCAAGATATCGCTGTTAAGGCATATCAACAAGCACAAGAAGCTCAAGGTGCTCAAGGTCAATCTTCAGATAAGAAGGATGACAACACAGTTGATGCTGACTTCTCAGATGTTCAATAATTTAACTAAAATATACTAGAAGGGCCATAACTGGCCCTTCGATTTGTGAGGTAATACTATGCCAAATAAAGATTATTATGCAACACTAGGTGTTGATAAAAATGCATCTCAAGATGAAATTAAAAGAGCTTATAGAAAGCTTGCTAAGCAATATCACCCAGATGTAAATAAAGAACCTGGTGCTGAGGCAAAATTTAAAGAAATAAACGAAGCTTATGATGTTTTAGGTGATGAACAAAAGAAAGCTAGATATGACCAATTTGGTTCAGCTGATCCTAATGCTGGTTTTGGAGGAAGTGGCTTCGGTGGATTCGAAGGCTTCTCAAGCCAAGGCTTTGGTGGATTTGAAGATATTTTTGGTGCCTTCTTCGGTGGTGGTGCTAGAGGACGTAATTCAAATCAACCTAGACAAGGTGATGATGTAGAAAAAGCTTTAAACATCACATTTGATGAAGCTGTTCATGGCTGTAAGAAAAGAATTAGACTTGCTGCAGATGAAGAATGTATCCAATGTGGTGGTACAGGCGCAGCTTCTAAATCAGATATTAAAACATGTGATAAGTGTAAAGGACAAGGAAGAGTATTTGTACGTCAACAAACAATCTTCGGTACATCAACAGTTCAAACAACTTGTCCAGACTGTAATGGTAAGGGTAAGACTGTAACTAAGAAGTGTCCAAATTGTGGTGGTACTGGTAGAATTAGAACAACTAAGGATATTGAAATCAATATTCCAGCAGGTGTTCAAACTGGTATGACTATGCGTTTAGCTGAAAAAGGTCCTGCTGGATATAATGGTGGACCTAATGGAGACTTATATATTAAGTTCGTTTGCGGTGAGCATAAGCAATTTAAGCGTGATGGTCTAAACATTTTACTTGAGGTACCTATTACATTTACTCAAGCAGCCTTAGGTGATGAAATAAAGGTTCCAACTATTGATGGTGAAGAAACTTTAAAGATTCCTGCAGGTATTCAAACTGGAACTGAAATTAGACTTAAAGGTAAAGGTACAAAGAATCCAAAGGGCGGTATGTCTAAGGGTGATCAAATTGTAACAATTAAGGTTGTTACACCAACTTCTTTATCTCAAGAAGAAAGAAAATTGTTTGAACAATTAGGAAATGTTACAACAGAAAAGAAGAAGAGCTTCTGGGATAAATTTATTTCTAACTTTAAAAACTAAAATATAAAGGTGATTTTTTAAATAGAAATCACTTTTTTTCTTTTTCTTCAATTTTTTTTAAAACTTTTTTAAAAATCTTATGTAGTAATAGAGGCTAAAATAGGAGAATTTAGAAAAGAAATTGAATGGCGTAAAATAGTTTAAACACCTTGCTAATGTTGAAAGTTAAATGAAAAGTTGTTATAATAAAGCAAATGTTGATTTTCAGGAGGATAGTGTTTTTATGGAACAAAATCAATTTGATTTAATGGAAGAGCCAGAACAAGATTTAGTATATGATGGAAAGCCACTTCCAGAGTTAAAGGAATATGAAAAATTATTAGTTGCTGAACGTAATAGAAAGGATTATGAAAAGGCTGTTGCTTTAGTTAAGGCTGGTTGTTTAAAGCAAACTGAAGTAGTAGGAAAATATGATTTTTCTAAACTAGAAAAAGTTGAAACAAAGAAACAATATAAGGGAATTTATACATTATATCGTAATGTTGAAACTATGCAATTATTTTTTATTTGTCCTTTAGTAGAAAATAATAAGGGTGATGATTCTGCTAAAAAAGATGTAAAACCTTATGGATATGATGTTGTTGAATTAGAATTAATGGATGATGAAACATTTAAAGAAGTTATCAAGGCTGCTAACAATAATTTACATCCTGTAATCGGTAAATTATACGTTACATCATGGGTATTATATTTTGTATTTATTGCTTTATTCTTATCAGTTTTTATTTATCAAATAATTTATTTTGTTGATGCTGGTTCTGCCGACACAGCTTTAATACAAGCTCTAATGAATTGTACTACATTCTTCTTAGGACTAGTATTTACAACTCCATTATTAGTAATAATGAAGTTAAAATACGATAAGTATAAGAATCAATAATGCAAAAATATTTTATATCTAAAGATAAGTTAATTGAATGCATCATCGACACAGATGATGCATTTCATATTTCAACGGTAATGCGTTCTAAAATTGGTGATGAAATCTTAGTATCTGATGAGGAAAAGTGTGTTTTAGCTAAGATTACATCAATTGCTAAGGATAAGGTTACCTTTGAGGTTTTGAAGGAATTAGAGGCTGATAATGAGCTTCCAGTTAAGGTCACTATTTTTCAAGGATATCCAAAGGGTGATAAGCTAGAAGAAATTATAAAGCATTCTACAGAGCTTGGTGCTTACGCTTTTGTTCCTACTATTATGAAAAGAAGCTTATTTAAATTAGATCCTAAAAAGAAAAATTCAAAGCTAGAAAGATTCCAAAAAATTGCAAAGGAAGCATCTGAACAATCATTCAGATTAATAATTCCAAGAGTAATCGATATTTTAAACCTTAAGGAGATTAATTTTAAGGAATATGATAAATTAATCCTTTGTTATGAAGAATCTTCTAAAACAGGCGATTTAGTTAATTTTAAAGGAATTGTTAAGTCTTTGAAAAAAGACGATAAAATAGCTGTATTAATAGGTCCAGAAGGAGGAATAGATGATTCTGAATTAAAGTATTTAGAATCATTAGGATTTGTTGCTTGTGGCTTAGGTCCAAGAATCTTAAGAACCGAAACTGCAGCTTCTTATGTGCTTGCAAACATATCATATGAGATGGAGTTGAAATAAATGAAGGCAGGCTTTATTACTTTAGGCTGTAAAGTAAATATTTATGAATCAAATGCGCTAAAAGAAGCGTTAGAAAATAATGGGTTTGAGGTAGTTGATGCAAGTGAGGATTGTGATGTATTTGTAATTAATACTTGTTCTGTAACTAATATGGCAGATGCTAAGAGTCGTAAGATGATTAGAAAATGTATTAAAATGAATCCAAATGCTTTAATTTGTGCATGTGGTTGTTATGTTCAAACAAATGACGAGGCTAAAGAAATTGAAGGCGTAGATATTTTAGTAGGTAATGGAAATAAAAAAGAAATTGTTGAAAAAATATTAGAAGCTATAAAAAAGCCTAAAAAGGAAAAATATGTAAATATAATTGATGTTTTACATATGCATACTTATGAGCCTTTAGATGTTACATCTTATGATCATACTAGAGCCTTTGTTAAGATTGAGGATGGATGTGAAAATTTCTGTTCATTCTGTATTATTCCTTTTGCTAGAGGACCAGTAAGATGTAAAAATGCTGATAAGGTTATAGAAGAATTAAAGAACATAACAGAAAATGGCTATAAGGAAGTAGTATTATCAGGTATCCATACAGGAAGATATTTTGATAATGGTACTAATTTTTCTGGCCTTGTTGAAAGAATCCTAAAGGAAGTGCCTTTATTAAAGAGACTTAGAGTTTCATCAATTGAAATAAATGAGGTTGATGATCACTTCATTGAATTAATGAAGGAATCTAAGGTTATCGCAAACCATCTACACTTACCACTACAATGTGGCTCTGATCCTGTATTAAAGGCTATGAATAGAAGATATGATTTAGCCTTCTTTACTGAAAGAGTTAAAAAAATTAGAGAGGCAAGACCTGATATTAGCTTAACAGCTGATGTTATTGTTGGCTTCCCTACTGAAACTGATGAGGAATATATTAATTCTAGAAATTATTGTAAGGAAATTGGCTTTTCTAAAATCCATGTATTCCCATATTCAAGACGTGCTCATACTAAGGCAGCTTTAATGCCTCAGGTTAAAGATTCTATTAAAAAGGATAGAGCACTTGATTTAATTAAATTATCTGATGAATTAGAATTAGAATATGCTAATAAATTTATTGGCAAGGTATTAGATATAATTCCTGAACAAAAATTAAACAGTAAGGAAATGGTTGGACATACAAGCAATTTCTTACAAGTTATATTACCATATGATGAAAAGCTTATAGGAGAAGATATAAGCGTAATGATTGAAAAAATAGAAAATGGTAAGATATACGGTAAATTAGTATGAATTTAATTATATATTTGTAGAAAATTAGATTTTTGCAAAAAATGAAAAAAAAGACTTTACAACAAACTTTCGTTTGTGTATAATGGTAAAGGAATTTGTCCTAGAAGGGAGGCTTAGCATGCCAAAGATTGTTGTACGTGAAAAAGAAAGTATTGAAGACGCACTTCGTAGATTTAAACGCGATGTGTCAAGATCTGGTAACCTTCAGGAGGCAAAGAACCGTCAATATTATGCAAAACCAAGCGTAGAGCGTAAAGAAAGACGTTTAGCAGCTAGAAAGAAATACAGATAATTACTTTGAAACGAAGGAGTCTTAATTGACTCCTTATTTTTTTTAGAAATAGGAGCTTAGGTTTATGAAGATTTTTATGATTGGCGATTCAACTATGAAATATAATACAATATATTCATACCCTCAAAATGGCTGGGGACAACAATTACAGTTATTTGTTAAGCCAGGTATTTTAATTGAAGATTATGCTGAAAATGGTAGATCTACTAAATCATTCATTGATGAAAAGAGATTTGATTTTGTTTTATCACGAATGAATAAGGGCGATTACCTAATTGTTCAATTTGGACACAATGATGAAAAAATTAATGACCCAAATAGATATACAGAACCATTTGGCTCATATCAAAAGAATTTAGCTTATTTTGCAGATAAAGCTAAAGAAAAGGGAGCACATGTTGTTTTTGCGACATCAATTACACGTCATAAATTTGAAAATGGTGTATGTGTAAATTCACATGGTGATTATCCTAAGGCAATGCTTGAATTTGCTAAAGAAAATAATTATACATGCATTGATATGAATAAGCTAACAATGGATTTGTATACAAAATTAGGCGAAGAGGAAACTAAAAAATTCCATATGATATTTGGACCTAATATTTATGAAACATATAAGGATGGTAAGGATGACCATTCACATTTAATGTATGATGGAGCTGTAACTATTGCGAAGCTTTTTGTTGAAGCAATAGAAGAGACTAATGATCCAATCAATGAATGTTTCTTAAATTTAAAGGAAAAAGAAGAAATAGATTGGAAAATGCTAATTGACTAAGGGAGGGGATATTAGTGACTGTAGATTTTTTTGTTAAATCATATGATTTTAGTGAATTTATAATTAAAAATGCCATTTTAGAAAATGGTCTTTTGGAAGTCTATGTTACTATTAATGCCCACTTAGACTTAATTGCTAATGGGTACCGTCCATCTTTAGATTTAGATTATGATACAGTTTTTGTATTTAGCGTATCAGAAAGTGAAGATGTTATTTCTAATTTTGATAAATTTAATTGCTACTTAGATGGTGATTATTATGTTGAAATTGGAGATAAAAAATATAAATTAATATCTAAAGATATTGTTGTTAGAAGCTAGAGCGAATATTTCGCTCTTTTTCTTTTATTTATAGATTTTAAAAAAATATAAAAATATGTTATAATGAAGTAAATATGTAGAAAAAGGAATTTTTAAAAAATGAATAATAACAGACAAGCAGAAAAGTTTAATAGAGCTTTACAAAAATTTTTAAACGACAATCCAGATATTGATTTAGATGTTGCTCAAAAGGAATTTATAAATCTTTATAACAGCGGTCAATATAAATTAGATGATGATTTTTCTAAGGCAGAAGAAATCTTTGAAAATGCCTTAGAATTAACTGATGAAAATCTAGTTATAGATGCTTTAAAAAAGGCAGTTGATATTTGTCCTTTTCATTTCGAGGCTAAAGGGGAATTAGCTATATTAGAAACAAAGGATGATTTAGAAAAGATTTCTAAATTAGAAGATATCTTAGCTGAAAATAAGCATCATCTAGAAAAAACAGAAGAAATTGATTTTGATAATTTTGAAAGAACATTATGGCTTAATATAAATGTTAGACCATATTTAAGAAATATGTTTAAGCTAATGATGCTTCATATTAATAAAAATGATTATGATAATGGTTTAGAGGTAGCTAATGAGTTAATTAGATTAGATCCTGAAAACCATCAAGACCAAGAGGTATTTAATTTAATATGCTTATTAGGTAAAAAGGAATTTGATTTAGTATTAGAAAAATCAGAAGAATATTTTAAGGTTATAGATCACTCTAAATTCTTATTTATTTCCTTTTTAGCATCAATTTATAAGGGCGATGATAAAAAGGCCCTAGAATACGCTTTAAAGCTAGCTAAAGTAAATATTAGCTATTTATGTTTAATCTTAGGTGTTGTTAATTTAGAACCTGAAGATTATGAGGATATATTTAATAATCAATATGTAGCATTAGAATCATTTGAGGATGCAGCTAGAGTATTCTTTAGCTTAAATCAAATAATTATTAATAACATTGATGCATTAAATAGATTCGTTGATGCTTATGGTAAAGAAATAATTACTTTAATTGATCCTAAGGCTAAGGGCTTTGAATTATTATTTATGTTTGTTAAGCATAGAGAAATGACATTAGATTATTTAGTTAGTGAAATAAACTCAATAGATCCTAAAATGGATTTTGCAAAGTTAAAATCTTGTTCTTTAGAGGAAATTAGACAAGAGTTAATTAGCTTGAAAAATAAAAAGTATTTAGATTATTATGATGCTAAATACGCTTTAACATATTTAGGTAATGCAGTGTTAAGATTTTTCGTTGGGGAGGAATAGAAAATGAAAATTACAAATGATGTATTATATGTAGGTGTTGATGACCACGAAATTGATTTATTTGAAGGTCAATATGATGTACCAAATGGTATGGCCTATAATTCATATGTGATTATGGACGAAAAAATTACTGTTATGGATTCAGTAGATGGTAATTTTAAGGATGAATGGCTAAAAAATATTAAGGATGCTTTAAATGGAAAGCTTCCAACATATTTAGTTGTTTTACATATGGAACCAGACCATTCAGCTAATATTTTAGAATTTTTAAAGGTATATCCAAATACTATAGTTGTTTCAAATGCTAAATCATTTAAGATGATGGAGCAATTCTTTGGAGTAAGCATTGAAAACAAGCTAGAGGTTAAGGATGGAGATTTATTGGAATTAGGTAAGCATCAACTAAAGTTTGTTGCTGCCCCAATGGTACATTGGCCAGAAGTAATGCTTGCATATGACACATTTGATAAGATTTTATTTTCTGCCGATGCATTCGGTAAATTTGGTGCCAATGATTATGATGACCCTGAAGGCTGGGCATGTGAAGCAAGAAGATATTATTTCGGTATTGTAGGAAAATATGGTGCTCAGGTTCAAGCAGTTTTAAAGAAGCTTGAAGGAGTTGAATTAAAGCATATTTGTTCACTTCATGGTCCAATTTTAAGTGATAACCTAGATTATTATTTAAAGACTTATGATACTTGGAGTAAGTATGATGCAGAAACAAAAGGCGTATTTATTGCCTATGCATCAGCTTATGGTAATACAGCAAAGGCTGCTAAAATGCTAGCTAAAGAGCTAGAAGCAAAAGGCGTTAAGGTTGCAATTGCTGATTTAGCAAGAGAGGATATCCATGAATCAGTTGAGGATGCATTTAGATATGATAGAATTGTTCTTGCAACAATTACCTATAATGGTGGAATTTTCCCTATTATGGATCATTTTATTTCTCTTTTAACTGAAAGAGGTTATCAAAATAAAAAGATTGGTATTATTGAAAATGGTACTTGGGCTCCAATGGTAGCTAAAACTATTCAAGCTAAATTTGAAAAGTCAAAAAATATTCAATTTGTAGAACCAGTTGTAAAAATTTTATCAGCACCTAATCAAGAAACTCTTAAATTAATTAAGGAGTTAGCTAATAATTTGAAATAAAGGAGTTGTTCCTATGAAGATTGAAACTACTAAGGTTTCCTTTAAAGCGAAGCTTATGATTAAGAAAATGCGTAATCAAAGCTTTAAATATAAAGAAAATCAGTTAATTAAGTATTTAAAAGAATATAAATATGTTCCATTTGATATAAAAAGTGTTACAATAAATCCTGAATATGATTTAGAAATCGTAGACTTAAAATATTCAAAGGGCTATTTATTAAAACATAAGAATGGAAACCATGATAATGTTATATACATGATTCATGGAGGAGCATATGTCTTACCTTTAGGTCCATCTAATTTTTTAAGTGCGTATTTATATTCAGCATACTCTAATTATAGTGATGTATTTGTTATTGATTATAGAGTTAATGAAAGATTTCCTAAGGGAATAGAAGATGTTTGCGAAGGATATGATTATTTATTAACAAGATATCAAAACACAAATATTTCCGTTGCTGGCCATAGTGCTGGTGGTGGACTTGCTATGGCTTTAGCCTTCCATGTTAGGGAAAAGGAATTATTAAAGCCTAGATGCTTGATTTTAGCATCACCATGGTTAGATATAACTTGTAGTGGTCAATCTTATATGAAAAATCGTATTGTTGATACCTTATTCGGTTCTTTATATACGCAAAAGGAATTAACTATTCCAAATTTTTATGCTGATAAGGAATACGAAAAGAATGAATATGTATCACCAGTGTTTGGTAAATTTAATGATTTACCACCAATTCTTGTAACTACAGGCTCTGATGAAATGGTTTTATCAGATAGTCTTAGCTTAGAAGAAAAATGTACAGAAGAGGGTAGTTTTGCAAAGCTTTACGTTTATAAAGGCATGTGGCATGATTTCTATACGAAAACAGATGACTTTAAAGAAGCAAAGGAAGCATGGAAAAATATAGAATTATTTATTAAAAATCTCGAATAAGGAGAAAAGTATGGAAAACGAACAAAAAGAGACTTATATGTCTGCAACTGAAGAAAAGGTAACAATAGCTTTAATAATTTTAGAAATTTTTATAGGCTTACTTGCATTACTAACTATCTTTTTACCTGCTTTAGCAACACAATCTAGTAGCTATGAGGGTGTATTTACTACCTTTGGCGGTGGATCAGATGGTGGTATGGTAACTAAGTTCTTTAAGTTTTCATTTGGAAACTTCTTAGCTTACTTTTTAGTAGTTGCCGCAATGGTTTTATCATTTGTAAGACTTGCAATGCCAAAAATTGATAATATAATTACAAAATGTGTTACAGCAGGAATTTTCTTTTTAGCGGGAATATTATTTATTCTTTGTAAGCAAATGACTATTCTAAACATAAACACATCAATGTCTATTTTTAAATTAGCTTATGGACCATTACTTGCGATGATAGCTTCAATTATTGATATCATTATTATCGGAGTTGATATTTGGTTTCAAAAAAGAATTAGCCTTCTTCCAGCAAAAGAGAAAGAACCAATTACTTTAACTGAAGAGGAATTAAGAGCTCAAGTAATGGCTGAAATTGAAGAAGAAAAAAGACAAGAAGCTAATAATAAAGAATAATAATTAAAAAAAATACTTAAAAAGGCTATGATTTAATTCATAGCCTTTTATTAATTTATTAATAAAGTGTTTTCTTTTGGTGGTATTTTATTATATTTTATTATATAATAAATTGTATTTTAACGAGGAGTGATTTTTTATGGCAGAAATCAATAATTTTATTAAGACTATTATGCAAAACGATCTTGATAGTGGAAAGGTAGATGCAATTGCTACACGTTTCCCACCAGAGCCAAATGCATATTTACACATTGGCCATGCAAGAGCGATTATTACAAATTTTGAATTAGCAAAAGCTTTTAACGGAACTACAAATTTAAGATTTGATGATACTAACCCTGCAAAAGAAGATAAGGAATTCGTAGAAGGTATCATTGAAGACTTAGCTTGGTTAGGCTATAAGCCAACTAATGTTTTCTATGGTTCTGATTATTTTGAAGCTACATATGAAAAAGCTATTTTATTAATTAAAAAGGGCTTAGCTTATGTTGATGATTTATCACAAGAGGAAATGAGTAAATATAGAGGTACATTAACTGAACCTGGTAAGAACTCACCTTATAGAGATAGAAGTGTTGAAGAAAACTTAAAGTTATTTGAAGAAATGAGACAAGGTAAATATCCTGATGGTTCAAAAACTTTAAGAGCTAAGATTGATATGGCTCATCCAAATATCAACATGAGAGACCCAGCGATGTATAGAATCCTTCATTTAAATCACCATAGACAAGGTACTAAATGGTGCATCTATCCAATGTATGACTTTGCTCATCCATTACAAGATTCATTCGAAGGAATTACTCATTCACTTTGCTCACTAGAATATGATAACCATAGAATTTTATATGATTGGTTCATTGAAAAGTGCGAAATGAAGCATGTACCTCATCAATATGAATTCGGAAGATTAAATATCACAAATACAATTATGTCAAAAAGATATTTAAGAGCCTTAGTTGATGCTAAAAAGGTATCAGGATATGATGATCCTAGAATGCCTACATTATGTGGTTTAAGAAGAAGAGGCTTTACAGCTGATTCAATTAGAAACTTCATTTTAGCAACAGGCTTATCAAGAGTTAATTCAACTGTTGAATCTGATGCTTTAGATGAAGAATTAAGAAATGATTTAAAGTTTAAGGCTATTAGACCAAACGCAATTATTGACCCAGTAAAGGTTATTATTGATAACTATCCTGAAGGACAAGTTGAATATATGGATTGTCCTAACAACCAAGAAAACGAAGAATTAGGATCTAGAAAGATTTCATTCTCTAGAGAGGTTTATATCGAAAGAGAAGACTTCATTGAAGAAAAGCCTAATAAGAAGTGGAAGAGATTAGCTTTAGGCGTTGAGGTTCGTTTAATGCATGCATACTTCATTACTGCAACATCAGTTGAAAAAGATGAAGCTGGTAACATTACATGTATTCATGCAACATATGACCCTGAAACTAAATCAGGAACTGGCTTTGATGCAAGAAAGCCTAATGGTAATATCCATTATGTTGATGCTAAAACTGCAATTCCTGCTGAATTCAGATTATTTGAACCATTAATGGTTCCTGATACTGAAGAAAATAAAGACTTAGATTTCATGGAAAAGTTAAATCCAAATTCAATTGAAATCAAGAAGGGCTTTGTTGAAGAATCATTAAAGAATACTCAACCACTTGAGCATTTCCAATTTATAAGAAACGGCTACTATGTTACTGATAAGGATTCTACTGATAAGGAATTAGTATTTAACAGAACATGTGGCTTAAAGTCATCATTTAAAATGTAATAAGGGACTGCCTTTTTGGCAGCCCTTTAACACTTATTAATACGCGAGGAGATATTATGTTAAAAACAGTTAATTTAGGCTTACAATATGGAACTCGTAAGCTATTTGATCATGTAGACATTACTTTTAATAAAGGTAATTGTTATGGTATTATCGGTGCTAATGGTGCTGGTAAATCAACATTTTTAAAGCTTTTATCAGGAGAGATTGAATCTACTACTGGTGAAGTAATTATGGACAAAAAGGAAAGAATGTCTGTATTAAAACAAGACCAAAATGCTTATAATGATGAAACAGTTCTAAACACTGTTTTATTAGGACATAAAAGATTAATGGAAATCACTAAGCAAAAGGATGCTTTATATGAAAAGCCAGACTTTACTGATGCTGATGGTTTACTTGCTGCAGAGCTTGAAGGTGAATTTGCTGAGCTAGGTGGCTGGGAAGCAGAAAGTGATGCTCAAACACTACTTGCAGGCTTAGGTGTACCTGAGGAATGCTATTATTCTTTAATGGGTGAGCTAGATGCTAAGATTAAGATTAAGGTATTACTTGCTCAAGCATTATTTGGTAATCCTGATATCTTACTTTTAGATGAGCCTACAAACAACCTAGACTATAAGTCAACTAGATGGTTAGAAAACTTCTTACTTGATTTCCCTAATACAGTATTAATCGTATCTCACGATAGACATTTCTTAAACAATGTATGTACTCATATTTGTGATGTAGACTTTGGTAAGATTAAGCTTTATGTTGGTAACTATGAATTCTGGTATGAATCAAGCCAATTAGCTTTACAACAACAAAAGGATCAAAACAAAAAGAGTGAACAAAAAATTAAGGAATTACAAGAATTCATTGCTAGATTTAGTGCTAATAAATCTAAATCAAGACAAGCAACTTCAAGAAAGAAGCTACTTGATAAGATTGTTTTAGAGGATATTGAACCATCATCAAGAAGATATCCATTCATTGGCTTTAAGCCACAAAGAGAAGTTGGAAACGACATTCTATTTGTTGAAAACTTAACTAAACCTGGTGTATTTAAGAATTTAACATTCACAGTAAATAAAAATGATAAGATTGCCTTCTTATCAGAAAATACTCACCAAATCCAAGCATTATTCAATATCTTAGCTGGTAAGGATGAGGATTATACAGGTAAATTTAAATGGGGTATTACAACATCTTTAGGTTATTTACCTCAAGATAATAAGGAATACTTTGATAAGGATTTATCATTAATTGATTGGTTAAGACAATATTCAGTTGAAGACCAACATGAAAGCTTCATTAGAGGCTGGTTAGGAAGAATGCTATTCTCTGGTGATGAGGCTATGAAGAAATGTAATGTCTTATCAGGAGGAGAAAAGGTTAGATGCTTATTTGCTAAAATAATGCTTGAATCTCCAAATATCTTAATGTTTGAAGATCCTACTAACCACTTAGATCTAGAATCTATTACAGCCTTAAATGAAGGTATGAGTAATTTTAAAGGAAATATTTTATTTTCAAGCCATGACGCTGAATTATTACAAACAGTTGCTAATAGAATTATAAGCTTTAATAGTGATGGTACTATTACAGATAGATTAACAACTTACGAAGAGTTCTTAGGCTTAGAGGAGTAGTAAATGAATTTATTAGAGGGATTAAATAAAGCTCAATATGAAGCAGTTAAAACAACTGAAGGACCTGTTATGGTTATGGCAGGTGCTGGAGCTGGTAAAACTAAGGTATTAACAACAAGAATTTCATATATTATTAGTGAGCTTGGTATCCCTCAAAATAACATTTTGGCGGTAACATTCACTAATAAGGCTGCAGGAGAAATGAAAGAAAGAATAGCTAAGATGCTAGATATTGATACTAAATATATGTGGGTATCAACATTCCACTCATTTTGTGCAAGATTATTAAGAATGGAAATTAATGCTTTACCACCTTTTACAAATAGATTTAATATCGCTGATGAGGAAGACTCATTAAAGATTGTTAAGGATGTAATGGCTGAGCTTGGAATTGATACAAAAGAATATAAGCCAACTAAAATTAGAGGCTTAATATCTAAATCTAAAAACTTTAGTGATTTTAATATTAAAGATGATTTAGTAAAAGAAGTATTCTTAGAAGTATCTAAGGCATATCAAGAATATTTAGCAATAAATAATATCTTAGACTTTGATGATTTAATTATTAAAACAATTGAATTATTTAAGAAGAATAAAGATATCTTAGAAAAGTATCAAACAAAATTTCAATATATTTTAGTTGATGAATTCCAAGATACTAACGCGCTTCAATATGCCTTAATATTTATGCTTTCTGCAAGATATCATAATATATTTGTTGTAGGTGATGATTTCCAATCTATCTACTCATTTAGAGGAGCAAAGATTGAAAATATTAATAAATTTAGAAGAGATTTCTTAGAAACAAAATTAATTTTATTAGAAGAAAATTATCGTTCTACAAATCAAATTCTTTCTTTAGCAAACTTAGTTATTAAGAATAACCCAAATCAAATAAAGAAAACATTATTTACTCAAAATCCAGATGGAGATAAGCCTTTTTATTATAAGGCATCAACATCTTATGATGAGGTAATGTTTGTTATAGATAAAATTAAATCATTAGTTGCAGCAGGAGATAGCTATAATGATATTGCTATACTTTATCGTGCAAACTATATTTCAAGAAACTTTGAAGATGTTTTAATTAAGCATCAAATACCATATATCATTTATGGTGGTATGTCTTTCTTTGCAAGAAAAGAAATCAAGGATATGGTTGCTTATTTAAGATTATTAATTAATAATGATGATAATTTTTCATTTAGAAGAATTATTAACGAACCAAAAAGAAAGATTGGTCCAACATTATTAGAAAAACTTGAATCTGAAGCAATGCTTCAAAAGACATCTTTATTTAATGCAATTGATACATATTCTGGTAAGGGCCAAGGTGCTGATTCATTAAAGGAATTTAAAAAGATGATTGAATCAATTATGGCAACCCTTGATAATCAGGACCTACCTGATTTAATTGATATTTTATTAAAAGAAACAGGATATGAAAATTATCTAAGAACAACATTAGATGAAGATCAATTTGCTGATAAATTCCAAAACATTAAGGAATTAAAATCTGTTTTAAAGGAAGCAAAGGAATTCTATGAGGGAGATACTAATGGAGTAATCCTAGATAAATTCTTATGTGATTTAGCCTTAAGAACAGATAATGAAAATGATAAATTTGAAACTAAAAATGCTGTTAGACTATCAACATACCATCAGGTTAAGGGATTAGAGTTTAAGGATGTTTTCATGGTAGCCATGGAAACAGGAATCTTCCCATCTTATAATTCAAGCTCAGATGAGGAAATTGAAGAAGAAAGAAGAATCTGTTATGTTGGTATAACAAGAGCTAAAAAGAATTTATATGTTTCATCTGCTGACTCAAGAATGCTATTTGGTCAAAGTGAGCATATGCTTCCTTCTATATTCATTAGAGAAATGCAAAAGGAGCTTGAAGAAAACAAGCCTATATATCAGCCTTTTGAATATAAGAAGAAGGAAATTAAAAAGGAAAATAAGAAAGAAGATTTAGTTGATAATTCTGACATTAAAGTTGGAGATAAGGTCAACCATAAATTATTCGGAGATGGTATGGTTGTTTCTGTTGAAGGGCTAAAGCTTACTGTAGCCTTTAAGGCTGAGTTTGGTATTAAAAAGCTTATGGCTAACCACCCATCTATTAGAAAAATATAAAAAGAAGGTAGTAAAATGGATAAATCTTTAAGAGTTAAAGAATTACATGAAATTCTAAATAAAGCATCAGAGGCATATTATGTTTATGATAAGCCATTTATGGAAGATTATGAATATGATATGTTAATGAATGAGCTTATTAAAATTGAAAAAGAAAATCCAGAATTAAAGACCCCTGATTCTCCAACAAATAGAATCGGTGGAGAGGTTTTAACTAAATTCGAAAAGGTTACTCATAAATCAAAAATGGCATCACTTGCTGATGCATTCAGCTATGATGAGCTTAGAGATTTTGATAGAAGGGTAAGAGAGGTTGCCCCAAATGCAACATACCTTTGTGAGCTTAAAATCGATGGTTTATCTGTATCACTTCAATATGAGGATGGTGTTTTAGTTTTAGGTGCAACACGTGGTAATGGTTTAATTGGTGAAAACATTACTCACAATGTTAAAACTATTAAGTCTGTACCTTTAAAATTAAAGCATAATGAAACTATTGAGGTAAGAGGAGAAATCTTCATGCCTAAGAAAAGCTTAATTGCTTTAAATTTAGAGCGTGAGGAAAATGAAGAGGAATTATTTGCTAACTGTAGAAATGCTGCCGCAGGTTCTGTTAGACAATTAGATTCTAAAATAGCTGCTAAAAGAAACTTAGATACCTTCATTTATTATTACATGGATGAATCTATTAAAACTCAAGAGGAAGCATTAGATAAAATGCATCAAATGGGCTTTAAGGTAAATCCGCTACATAAGCATTGTAATACAATTGAAGATGTAATTAGATATATTGATGAAATGGGTGAAAAAAGACCTAATCTAGAATACGATATTGATGGTATTGTAATAAAGGTTAATGAAATAGAGCTTCATTCATTAATTGGTGAAACTGTTAAATATCCTAAGTGGGCAATTGCTTATAAATTCCCACCAGAAGAGGTTGTAACAAAGCTTTTATCAATTGACTTCCAGGTAGGAAGAACTGGTGTAATAACACCTGTTGCTAACTTTAAGCCGGTATTTGTTCAAGGATCTTTAATCTCTAAGGCAACACTTCATAATGAGGATTATGTTTTAGCAAAAGATATTCATATTGGTGATGATGTTGTTATTAGAAAGGCAGGAGATGTTATTCCTGAGGTTGTAAAGCCTATTGTTGAAAATAGAAAAGGCGATACAATTCCTTTCAAGATGATTGAGGTATGTCCATGCTGTGGTTCAAAACTTGAACGAAAGGATAAAGAAGCAGATTGGTACTGCTTAAATCCTAACTGCTCTGAAAAGCTAATTAATAAATTAATTCATTTCGCATCTAAGCCAGCTTATAATATTGATTCACTTGGTGATAAGCTATGTGAACAATTATTTGAAGCAGGATTCATTAAAAATATAAGTGATATATTTAATTTAAAATATAATTATTCAGAGCTAATTAAGCTTCCAGGTCTTGGTGAAAAATCAATTGATCATTTAATTGATGCCATCGAAGAATCTAAGAAGAATAATTTAGATCAATTAATATTTGGTTTAGGTATTAGACATTGTGGTGCTAAGGTATCTAAGCTATTATGTAAAAAGTTTAAAAATATGGATAATCTTATTAATGCTAAATATGAAGATATTATAGCAATAGGAGATATAGGGGACGCTATCGCCTATGAGTTTGTAAATTATATGTCAGATCCTATTAATTTAATGGAAATTAACACATTAAAGGCTTTAGGATTAAATATGGAATTTGATATGGGCGATATTAAGGAAAACTATTTTACAAATAAGAAATGTGTTTTAACAGGAACTTTATCATCAATGGGAAGATCAGATGCTAAAAAGCTTATTGAATCCTTTGGTGGTAATTTATCAGATTCTGTTTCAAAGAAGACTGATATATTAATTTTAGGAGAAAATCCTGGTTCTAAATATGATAAAGCAAAAGCTTTAGGAATTTATATTATGGAAGAGGAAGAATTCTTAAGACGCATAAAGGAGTAAAATATGGATAAAATAAAGGTTATTGGAGCAAGAGAAAATAATTTAAAAAATATTAATATTGAGCTTCCTAAAAATAAACTTATTGTTATGACAGGTTTATCTGGTTCTGGTAAATCTACTTTAGCCTTTGATACTATTTTCCAAGAAGGTCAAAGAAGATTCGTAGAATCACTTTCAACATTTGCTCGTCAATTCATTTCATCAAATGAAAAGCCAGATGTTGATGCCATTGAAGGCTTATCTCCTGCCATCGCAATCGACCAAAAGAGTGCATCTCATAACCCTAGATCTACAGTTGGTACTACAACTGAAATATATGATTATTTGCGTGTTATCTTTTCAAGACTTGGAACACCTTATTGTCCTAATCATCATATTCCTATTTCATCAGTTACAATTGATGAAATTGTTGATAAGATAATTGCTTATGATGAAGGTTCTAGATGTTATATTACATCTCCTGTTGTTTTCCATCAAAAAGGAGAGCATAAGGCCCTTTTAGCTAAAGCCTTAAAGGATGGTTATGTTAGAGCGTTAATCGATGGCGAAATGACTGATTTAGATTCTGATATTGAATTAGATAAAAATAAAAAGCATGATATTTTTATTGTAGTAGATAGATTAGTTATTAAAGAAGATATTAGACAAAGAGTGTTTGATGCAGTAGAAACTGCCGTTAAAGCATCTGAAGGATATTGTGTAACATATGTTGGAGAAAAGGAAGAATTCTATTCAACAATGCATGCGTGCCCTTATTGTGGCTATTCAATTGCGAATTTAGAGCCAAGACTATTTTCATTTAATTCACCTTTAGGTGCCTGTCCTTCTTGTAATGGTTTAGGTAAGAAGCTATCAATATCTAAAGATTTAATTATTGATTATGATAAATCAATTGAAAAGGGTGCAATCATTCCTTATAAGAACCAAGAAGATTCTAATTTAACTGGTGAGGAATTAAGACAAACTTGTAAATTCTATGATATTGATATGACTATTCCTTTTAAGGATATTCCTAAGAAAAAACAAGATATTATTTTATATGGTTCACCTGATATGATTGAATTTAAGATGAAATCAACAAGTGGTAGAAACCATGATAAAAAGGATTTCTTTGAAGGCGTAATTAATACATTCCAAAGACGTTATGCAGAAACTAATTCAGATTGGATTAGAGACTGGATTGAAAACTTCATGGTTGAAAATATTTGTGAGGAATGTAATGGTAAAAGACTTAATAACTCTGTATTAAATATTTATATCAATGAAAAAAATATCGCAGATGTTTGCGATATGAGTATTGCTAATTGTTATGAATGGTTTAAGAATTTAAAGCTTTCTGATGAAAAAATGGCTATTGGTCATTTAGCAATAAAAGAGGTTACAGATAGATTAAAGTTCTTAATTAATGTAGGACTTGAATATCTAACTTTATCAAGATCTGCCGATACTCTATCAGGTGGTGAGGCTCAACGTATTAGACTTGCCACACAAATAGGCTCTCAATTAACAGGTGTTTTATATGTTTTAGATGAACCATCAATTGGTCTACATCAAAGAGATAACCAAAAGCTAATCAATACCTTAAAGGAAATGAGAGATTTAGGTAATACATTAATTGTTGTAGAGCATGATGAAGAAACTATGAGAGAGGCTGATTGGCTTGTAGATATTGGCCCTGGTGCTGGTATTCATGGTGGTTATGTAATGGCTGAGGGTACACCTGATGAGGTTGCTAAAAATGAAAAGAGTATTACAGGTAACTACCTATCAGGAAGAATGAAAATAGAGCTTCCAGAAAAAAGAAGAAAGCCTAATGGTAAATTTATAACTATTAAAAAGGCTGCTCAAAATAACTTAAAGGATGTTAATGTTAAATTTCCTTTAGGTGTTGTAACACTTGTTACTGGTGTATCTGGTTCAGGTAAATCATCACTTGTTAATGAATGCTTATATAAAAATGCCTATATGAAAATATATGGAGCTAAGAAGATGGTTCCAGGTAAGATTTCTTCAATTGAGGGCTTAGATAATATTGATAGAATTATTCATATATCTCAACAGCCTATTGGTAGAACTCCACGTTCAAATCCTGCTACATATACAGGCGTTTTTGACGATATTAGAGAATTATTTAGTCAAACTACCGATGCTAAAATAAAAGGCTACGATAAAGGCGTTTTCTCATTTAATGTTAAAGGTGGAAGATGTGAAGCCTGCTGGGGTGATGGTGTAAAAAGAATATCTATGCAATTCTTACCAGATGTTTATGTACCATGTGAGGTATGTAAGGGTAAAAGATATACATCAGAGGTTTTAAATATTAAATTTAAGGATAAAAATATTTCTGATGTTTTAAATATGACTGTAGAACAAGCCTTAGAATTCTTTGATTCATTTGCTAAAATTAAAAATAAGCTTCAAACATTATATGATGTAGGCTTAGGCTATATTAAGCTTGGTCAATCATCAACTACCTTATCTGGTGGTGAAGCTCAAAGAATAAAGCTTGCATCTGAATTAAATTCTAAGATTTCACCTAAGACTTTATATATCTTAGATGAGCCTACAACAGGCTTACATACAGATGATATAAAGCGTCTTATGTCAGTAATTAATAGAATAGCTGATCAAGGTGCATCAATAGTTATTATTGAACATAACTTAGATGTAATAAAATTAGCTGACTATATTATTGATATGGGTCCAGAGGGTGGTTCTGGTGGAGGAGAAGTAGTCTTTGCTGGAAAGCCTGAGGATTTAATTAATTGTGAAAGATCTTATACAGGCAAATATTTAAAGCCATTATTAGAAAATCAATAATAAAATAAAAATAGTTCATATCGCTTGATATGAACTATTTTTTATTAGTCATCTATATCGCCTAAGATTTCTAATTTTGATTTACCTTTAAGCTTTTTAGCTATTTCTTTTCTTTCCTTTAAATTTACCTTATCCTTAACAAAGATAAATACTATAATTGCTAGAATCATCATTCCTGCAGAATATACAAATAGCATCTTTTGACCCTTTACATTGAAATCCATAATTAAGCCAACAAGAACAGGTGTAAATGATTGAGCAAGCATAGAAGACATATAATATAGAGAAGTAAATTTACCTAAATTCTTAGTATTTGAATGCTCAACTACCATTGGGAATGAATTAATATTTACTAAGGCCCAACCTATACCAATTAATACACTCATACCCATATAGAATAATTTCCATCCAAAATATACATTACCTTCATCATTTAAAAGATTGATTCCAGGATATAATGATATAATAGCGATTAATCCTAAAGCTAATGTTATTAATATAAGACCAAGTAATACAGAAAACTTTCTTCCTATCTTATAAGATAGAGTAGAACAAGTTAAGAATGTTAATATTGAAACAACAGATAGAATTGTTGCCATTGTTGAATATAATGTAGAATCACCAACAACATTTTTAAAATATAGAGAACCAAATGTTTCAAATGCATTAAATGACATAAACCATAAGAAGATAGCTGCTAATATGATAATTAAATTTCTTCTATCCTTTATACTTAAAGCATTAGTATCCTCATCAACTACATCTAATGTATCAACCATTGTTTCACCATAGGCTACATCAAATTTAGTTTCATCAATCATTTTATTTTCTTTTATAGTTATAATTAAGAATATTAATACTACTATAAATACAGCTGTACATACTACAAATGGCCAAATAACCTTATCTTGAATTTCTGCAAGAGTTGAATCAGCATTTAGCTTAAATATTGAAAACATACCTAGAACGGTTGCAAAAACTCCACCAAAATAACCAATTAGATTAATTAATCCATTAGCTTTACTTCTTAAAGGCTTTGCTGTAACATCTGGCATTAAAGCAACAGCAGGAGATCTATATGATTGCATAATAATTAAGAATAGCATCATAAATGTAATTACACCTGCAAGCATATTCCACATGCACATTAATGCTATAAATGGAAATACTATAGCAGTAAGTAGCATACCTATTGCGATATAAGGCATTCTTTTTCCAAATCTTGTTTTTGTTTTATCGCTTAGATGTCCAAATATTGGCATTATTATAATGGCAGCTACATTATCTAAAGCCATTATAATACCTATTAGGTAATTAGTATTTGTATATCCTAATTCCTGAAGCATCTTTTCTAATATAATAGGACAGTAGGTATTATATACCTGCCAAAGCATTAATATACCAAAAAAGGCAAATGCTATTTTAAACGTGTTTTTATAATTTAACTTTAACGGTCTTTGTTCTTCCATAAATAGTACCTCATTAGATAAATTATAACATATTTTTTATAATAAGAGTAGAAGTAGAAAAATAAAAAAGCCTCAATAAAATTGAGACTTTTTCTATCACAGTTAAAAGATTATCTGTTATAGTATTCAACGATTAATTGTTCATTGATTTCTGATAAGAATTCATTTCTTTCAGGAATTCTAACTAATGAACCAGCAACCTTATCAGCATCGAATGATAAATATTCTGGTCTAGCTAATTTAGCTTCTAATGCTGCTTTTACTACAACTAAATTCTTAGATGCATCCTTTAAAGAGATAACTTGACCAACTGATACTCTGTAAGAAGGAATATCAACTTTCTTACCATCAACTGTAATATGACCATGGTTTACTAATTGACGAGCTTGAGCTCTAGTTGTTGCGAAACCTAAACGGTAAACTAAGTTATCTAATCTAACTTCTAATAACTTTAAGAAGTTAACACCAGTCATACCTGGCATTTTAGCTGCTTCGTTAAATGTTTTAACGAATTGCTTTTCAGATACACCATAAGTGAATCTAACCTTTTGCTTTTCTTGTAACTGTAATCCGTATTCTTTTAATTTGCCTCTTTTAGCACCATGTTGTCCTGGAGCTGTTTTTCTCTTAATTAATTCTTTACCAGTTTCGCTGATAGAATAACCAAGACGGCGAGATACTTTCCAACTTGAACCTGTGAATCTTGACATTTTAATGTCCTCCTAAATATATTTTTTTATTTTGGGAGTAAAATATCCGGCTTAATAAATTTAGAATATCTTAAGTTAAATGTTCACCCGAAAGCAGCGAAGGTTACTAATTAAACTATAATGTCTTAAGATATTTACTAAAGTAAATAAGCTGCTGCTTTTTACCCACGCTTATACATTTTATCAAAATATGCAATATAAGTCAAATAAATTCTTTAATTATTTTGTATTATTTAATACATCTTCAATAATTTTAACTATTTGCTCTAGATTTATTTGATCAGCCTCTGTAAATCTATTTAAAGAAGGAGAATCAATATCTAATAAGCCATAAAAGCTATTGTTTTTGAAAATTGGAACACATATTTCTGAATTAGAGGCACTATCGCATGCAATATGTGTTGGAAATTCGTGAACATTTTTAACTAAAATAGTCTTTTTATCTGTTGCACATTTACCACAAACTCCTTTATTTAAAGGAATGTTTGTACATGCAGGATGTCCTTGGAATGGTCCTAATATTAATTCATTATTGTTAAATAAATAAAAACCAACCCAGTTAATATCATCTAAATAATCATTTAATAATGCTGATGCATTACTTAAAATAGTTATTTCATGCTTATTTTGTTCAATTAATGGCTTTAACACCATTAGTAACTCATTATAATTAGTCATACTTTAAAACCTCCTTAAGGTAAGATAATTATATAAAATTCTATCATTTTATGCAATTAAATTTATGCTTCATTATTATAATAATGGTCTTTTAAATATATTTGTGATATAATAGCCTCGTTTAGGAGGTATTTATTATGATATATAATCAAATACTAGTTCGCTTTGGCGATTTAACATTAAAAGGTAAAAATCAAAAGGTTTTTTTAAAAACTTTATATAAATTATTTAGTCAAAAAATGGATGGATTAAAGGTAGATGTTGAATATCTATTCGATAGAATTTTTATTCATTTAAATGATGAGGATGTAGATAAGGTAATCGAAAGATTAAATCTAGTATCTGGTATTTCATCATATTCTTTAGTTTTAAAGTGCTCAAATGATTTAGAAGAAATTAAAGTTAAATCTAAGGAATTAATGGATGAGGTTGTTAAAACTAAGGTTACATTTAAGGTTAATACAAGAAAAAGATATAAGGATTATCCAATGCATTCAATGGATGTAACTAAGGCTGTATCTGGATATGTATTAAAGAATAATCAAAATCTAGTTGTAGATGTTCATAATCCTCAAGTTGAATTAAATATTGAAATTAGAGATGATGGAGCATATTTATTCAATACACATATTAGAGCTATGGGAGGATATCCTGTAGGTGTTGCTGGAAAAGGATTATTAATGCTTTCAGGTGGTATTGATTCACCTGTTGCTGGATATCTTGCTATGAAGCAAGGTGTTGAAATTGAATGTATTCATTTTGAATCTACACCTTTAACTTCAATTGAATCAGCTCAAAAGGTTGTTGATTTAGTTAAGAAGCTTGCTAAATATGCACCAAATAATAAGATTAATGTTCATATGGTTCCTTTTAAGGAATTACATATGGCACTTTTAGATAATGTTCCAGAATCTTATAATATAACTATTATGAGAAGAATGATGTATAGAATTGCGACTAAATTAGCAATTAAAAAGGATTGCCTATGTTTAGTTAATGGTGAATCTGTTGGTCAGGTTGCATCACAAACATTAGGTTCAATTAATACAATTAATTCTGTAACAAATTATCCTATCTTAAGACCTTTATGTACTTATGATAAGGTAGATATTATTACACTTTCTAAAAAGATTGATTGTTATGATTTATCAATTAAGCCATTTGAGGATTGCTGTACAGTATATGTACCAAAGGCTCCTGCAACTGCTCCTAAGAAATATTTAGCAGAAAAGTATGAAGAAGCATTTGATTTTGAAAAGATGGTTGATTGGTGTGTTGAAAATACAAATTCAATAACAATTTCAGCTAACTCTGATTTAGACTTTACTATGGAAGGATTAGAGGTTAGAGAAGTTATTAAAGAATTAAAGGAGCAAGGAAGATGCTAACAAGTCTTGATAACGCTAAGGTTAAAACTTTATTAAAATTAAAAAAGGCTAAGGAAAGAAAAAAAGAAAATAAATTCATTGTTGAAGGACCTCATTTAGTAGAAGAAGCTAAAAAGCTTGGATTATTAATTGAGGCTTTTAGTCTTGAAGAAAAAGAAGGCTATACTAGCGTTACTAAGCAAATTATGGATAAAATAGCTGAAACTGATACAACAGTTACTGAAATTGGTCTTTGTAGAATGCTAAATTCTAATAAAATTACAAATAAAATTTTAATATTAGATGCAGTTCAAGACCCAGGTAACCTAGGCGCTATTATGAGATCAGCTAACGCATTTGGCTTTAAAACAATTGCCTTAGGTGAAGGCTGTTGTGATATTTATAATCCAAAGGTTATAAGATCAAGCCAAGGTGCAATATTCAAATTAAATTTTGTTAATGTAAATATCGTAGATTTCTTAGATACATTAAAGGATTATGATGTTTATGGAACAAGTGTCATTAATGGAATAGAATTAGATAAGGTAAATGTAAATGAAAAAATTGCCGTCATTTTAGGAAATGAAGGCAATGGAATATCTGATTTAGTATTTGCTAAACTAAATAAGAATATTTATATTCCTATGGAAAATACAGAATCTTTAAATGTCGCAATTGCGGCATCTATAATAATGTATAAGCTAAGATAAAAAAAGAAGAGGAATTATTCCTCTTCTTCATTTTCATCTTCATTAATTGTATAAAGTGGTTGGATGTTTTGATCTAAATCCTTAATCTTAAACATCTTAGATGTATATAAAATACCATCTAAATGATCGTATTCATGTTGGAATACAATTGCAGGGTAACCAAATAAAGTTAATTTAACTGTTTTAATCTTTAATGTACCCATATCAAGTAAGCTACATTTAGCAATAATCTTTAAATGTCTTGGTGTAACTAAGCCTTCTGTTGGTCTTGTAACAGATAAGCATCCTTCACCACCAGGAAGATAAGTCATTTCTTGACTCTTCCAAATAATTTCTGGATTAATTACTAAGAATGTATACTTTGTTTGTTTTTCATCTAGGAAGTCTGTTGCGTTCATCGCAAACATTCTAATATTTTGACCAACTTGTGGTGCTGCAATACCAACACCTGGTCTAATGCCATATTTAGTGCACATTTCTTCATTTTCAGAAATTACTAAATATTGAAATAAATTTTTAGCAACCTCTAGGTCGTTTTGACTTAAAGGTAGTCTTACTCTTTCACATTTTTCATTTAAAGAAGCAGTACCTTCTTTAACAATATCTTTATCTAAATACATTTTTATCACCGAAATGTATTATAACATAAATTATATTATTTTTAAAATGGAGTTTTATTATGTATGAATTAATAGATGATTATTTTAATAATTTAATAGAATTACCTGAATTTAAAAGATTACTAGAATTAAAGGATATTATTAGAAAAAAATATGCTTTATTAATAGTAGGCTTTAAAACTAATGAGGCTAATTATGAGGATGCGAAAAGATATAAGGATTTCATGGGTGATTTTGATTCTTTACGAGAAAAGCTTGTTGAATCAAAAAGAAAGCTTTATGAAAAAGAAGAGGTTAAAGAATATTTTGAACTTGAAAAAAAGATTCAAATTATTATTAATAATGATTTAGATGAATTAAAGAATTCTATATCTAAAAATTTTAAAAATAATAAAAAATGTGGTATGTCAAGAAAAAATGCTTGACACCTTAAATTCTTGTGATATAATACATAATGTATTTTATTGAAAAAGGAGTGTAGAAGATAATGGTAAAAATTAGATTACAAAGATTTGGTGCACACAAGGCTCCAAAATATCGTATTGTTGCCGCTGATTCAAGAAGCCCTAGAGATGGTAAGTTCTTAGAAATCGTTGGTACATATAACCCTTTAACTAATCCTGCAACAGTTACACTTGATGTTGAAAAGATTCAAGCTTGGATTGCTAATGGTGCTCAACCTACAGTTACTGTAAAAAATATTTTAATTGCTAATAAAGTAATCACAAAGTAAGAAGGTGGCCAGCATGATAAATTTTGAAGAGTTAATTAAATCTTTAATTCTTCCTTTAGTGGCTTATCCTAATGACGTTATTGTTACTTGCAGCTCTGAAGAAGAAGATAACCTAGATTTTCAAGTTAAGGTTAATTCTAATGATTTAGGCCGTGTAATTGGCAAAAATGGTATGATTGCTAAGGCTATTCGTACAGTTCTTTACGCTGCTGCTTCAAAAGAAGGAAAGAAAATTCACCTTGATATTGATGCTAAGTAATTTTTAAAAAGGCTATTGTTTATCAATAGCTTTTTTTTATTTTTTATTTATAAATGTTTTTAATTATTGTATAATTAAAATATAGAAAAAAAGAGGTGTCCTATGAATTATTACAAATGTGGTCATATTATGACAACCCATGGTTTAAAGGGCGATTTAAAAATTAAAAATTTATCTGATTTTGATAGATTTAAAAAAGGTAATAAATTATATATTCTACATAATGATGAATACATTCCTGTTACAGTTTATAAATCTGTAGCTTTTAAGGGTGATACTCTTTTAGTATCCTTTAAGGATTTATTAGATATTAATTTAGTTGAAAAATATCATAGCGATGATATTTATGTTTCTGATTTAGAAAGAGAAGATGATAATCTAGATGGAGAGTATTATTATTCTGATCTAGTTGGTAAAAAGGTTGTTAACCAAAATAAGGAATCTAGAGGTACTGTTTTAGAAATTAAGGAATTACCTCAATATGATTATTTGGTTGTTGATTATAATGGTAAGAATGTATTAGTACCATTTATTGATGAATTCATTATTGAAGTTAATGATGATGAAATTATTGTAGAGGAAATTGAGGGATTATTTTGAAAATAAAAATTTTAACATTATTTCCTAATATGTTCGAAGGCTTTTTAAGTGAATCAATTATCAAAAGAGCAATAGAAAAAGGTGTTGTTACTATTGAGGCTATTGATATGAGAACATATTCACTTGATAAGCATCATCATGTTGATGATACACCATGTGGCGGTGGAGCTGGCATGGTTTTAGCATGTGATGTAGTTGATAGAGCAATTAAGGCAAATAGCACCGAAAATTCATATAAAATATTAATGACTCCTCAAGGAAGATCATATAATCAACAAATAGCGCTAGATTTAGCTAAAAAGGATGAAATTGTTTTAATATGTGGTCATTATGAGGGCTTTGATGAAAGAATTAGAAGCTTTGTAGATGATGAAATATCTGTTGGAGATTATGTATTAACAGGAGGAGAAATTCCTTCTATGATTATTGCGGATTCTATTACTAGATTATTAGATAACGCAATTAAAGAAGAATCATATGAAGGTGATTCTTTTATGGATGGGTTATTAGAATATCCTCAATATACTCGTCCTGTTGAATATGATGGAATGAAGGTTCCTGAAGTATTACTTTCTGGCAATCATGCGTTAATTAAAAGATTTAGAAGAAAAGAATCTTTAAGAAGAACAATGAAAAGAAGACCTGATTTAATCGAAAAGGCAAATCTTACTAAGGAAGATTTAAAATTAATTGAGGAAATCAAGGAGGAAGAAAAATGAGAACTTCAGGAATATTACTTCACATTTCTTCATTACCATCTAAATATGGCATTGGTACAATGGGAGAAGAAGCCTATAAGTTTGTTGACTATTTAGTTAAAGCTCACCAACATATTTGGCAAATTTTACCTTTAGGACCTACAACATATGGTGATTCACCATATTCATCTACATCAAGCTTTGCCTTTAATCCATATTTAATTGACCTAGATTTATTAGTTAAGGATGGATTAATTAAAGAAGAGGACTTGCCAGAAGATAAAACTTCTCGTGAGGTAGATTATAGTTTCTTATTTAACACAAGATATAATATCTTGCATAAAGCATTTTTAAATAAAGATTTATTAAAGGATGAATTCGAAGAATTTATTAAAAAGGAAGATTATTGGCTTTCAGATTTTGCTTTATTTACATTACTTAAAAAGGAACATGAAAATAGAGCATGGAATGAATGGTATGATGATTTTAGATATAAAAAGGATCAAGCAATCAATTGGGCAAAAAGTGAATTTACTGATAAAATCTTAGAAGAAAAATTCATTCAATTTTTATTTGTAAGACAGTGGAAATCATTAAAGGCTTACGCAAATAAAAAGGGAATTGAAATAATGGGTGATATGCCTATTTATTGTTCTTATGATTCTGCAGATGTTTGGGCTAATCCATCTAATTTCCAATTAGGTGATTACCTTTTACCTAAATGTGTTGCAGGATGTCCACCTGATGCATTCTCATCTACTGGACAGCTTTGGGGTAACCCAATTTATGATTACAATAAGATGAAAGAGGATAATTATTCTTGGTGGGTATCTAGAGTTAAGCATCAATTAGAAATGTTTGATATTTTAAGAATAGATCATTTTAGAGGCTTTGCAGGATATTATTCAATTCCTTATGGAAAGCCAGATGCTACAGAAGGTAGCTGGGTTGAAGGACCTGGTTATGATTTATTTAAGGCAATAGAAAAGGCTTGTCCTAATTCAAAGATTGTTGCTGAAAATTTAGGTTATTTAACAAAGGATGTATTTGAACTATTAAAGAAGTGCGGCTATCCAGGAATGAATATTTTCCAATTTGAGCTTGGAGATAGAATAAAAAATATTCCTTTAAAGAAGCAATATAAGGAAAATAATATTTTTTATTCAGGTACACATGATAATCAAACTATTATGTCTTTTTATACAGAATTAAATGAAACTGATAAGGCTATAGTTGATAAGCTATGTGATATTCATGTATTAGATAGACCTAATTTAAAAATAATTGAATTTTGTTTTAATACAAAATGCGATTATGTAATAATTCCATTCCAGGATTATTTGGGATTAACTGATAGATTTGGAAGAATGAATACTCCATCTACTGTTGGCTTTAACTGGAAGTTTAGATGCTATAAATCAGATTTTTCAAATGAATTAAATCAATATATAAAAGATATAACTATTAAATATAATAGATAAGGAGGGATAAAATGGCTTATAATTATTTAATAACATCAGATGATTTACTTGCGGCTAAAGATAAAATAGCTGAAATTAAAAACGCGCTTGATCCATCATATGAGGAATTATCATATGATTTAGATGAAGATACCTTATCTGATGTTGTTGATGAATTATCTACTATATCCCTTTTTGATAATCCAAAATTTGTTGTTGTAAAAAATGCATCTAAAGTAGTTTCAATGAAAACTGATTATCTGAAGGATTTATATAAGGCTATGAATAATTTAGATAGTCAAAATGTTTTAATTTTATTATTCTTAGAAAATGTAGATTTTAAATCTGATAATTTTGAAACATTAAGACGTTATGCTAATTTAATAGATGTAAGAATTAAAAATATACCAAAAGATCAATATATAAATAATTATTTAAATTCTAATGGCTATCAAATAGAAGAGGATGCCTTAAATTTATTAATTACTTATGTAGAAGACCTATATTCATTAAGATCAGCCTTAGATCAATTAATGTGCTATAAGAAGGATGAATTAAAAATAGAATTAAAGGATATTAAAAAAATGATTAATCCTCCAATGGATGATAATATCTATTCTATTATTGATGCCGTAATTAATAAGGATAAGAAGAGATGTTTTGAATGCTTAAGAGATTTAAAGCTTCATAGCGTTAAATCAAGCTATATTATTTCTTTATTAATTAATAAATTCCAGGAGATGTATAATATATCAATTTTAGTTAAGGCTAATACTAGCCAAAATGATATAGCAACAATCTTTAATGTTAAGCCTGGAAGAGCATATTATATGATGAAGGCTGCCAAGAGTAGTAGTATTCAACAAATTAAAAGAAACCTAAATTTATTAAATGAACTTGACCTAGATATTAAATCAGGAAAGAAGAATGATGATTTAGGATTAGAATTATATTTATTAAATTAAAAATGGATTCAACCGAATCCATTTTCTTTTTTTCCTTATAAAAATAAAAAAACGCTAAAAAGCGTTATTTTATTTATTAGATTAACTTAAAACTATAATGAGTTTACTAAGTAAGCTAATTCAGACTTGTTTCTAGCAACATAGTTCTTCTTTACGATTCCCTTAGCTAAAGCCTTGTCTAACTTCTTGTATGCTACATTTAAAGCAGCTTGTGCTTTTTCCTTATCCTTAGCTTCTACAGCAACCATTACAGCCTTTACAGATGTCTTTAATGATGATTTGAAAGCAACGTTAGCTTGTCTTGCCTTTTCATTTGTTTTTACACGTTTGATTTGTTGTTTAATATTTGCCATAGTTCTCACCTCACTATCACACGCATTTTGTATTATATCATTATAAATATGGTAAATCAAGAAAAAAATTAAAATTATTTCTTATAAGATTTTTAACATAATAATTCATTAATTTAATTAAAAATGCTATAATTAAATAAATGAGGTATTTTCGAATGAATGAAAAATATAACGATAAGCTTTTAGCCATAGTTAATCAGCTTTTAGACCTTGGTAAAAGAAATAGATTATTAAACTATAGAGACACCGGCTTAAAGACACTTAAAATATTAAATACAAACGTTGATGAAATTTTTAGAGGTATAAAGGACCATAAGGAATATACCTTTTTTAAGGTTGATTCAATTGTAAATCAAATCACAAATGAATTTAAGGTTGACCCCGAAGACCCATCATCTTTAAGAGAATTAGATAGAAGAGTTTATGAGGCAGCATGTGATTCCTTAGATAAGAATGTATTATTAGCTTATAAGAGAAGCTATGCCCAAGATAAGGTATTAAAGGGTTTAATGAAGGAATTTAAAACATCAATTACTGAAAAGGGTATAAATTCCTTATATTTATCATTTGGCTTTGTCCATTATGTTGAAGAAGAGGTTGAATATTTAGCTCCTTTACTTTTAATTCCAGCTGATTTGGATAATGAAACAGGAGAATATATTTTAACTCAATATGAAGATGATGTTCTATTAAATCCAACATTAAAATATTATTTTAAATCATTATTTAATGTTGAAATGCCAGATTATCATAATGATGCCCTACAAACATACATTTCTAAATGTGAAGAGGTACTACCTCCAGATATCTTTATTGAAAAAAGCTGTGCTTTAGGTATTTATTCATTCTATAAGATGAATATGTATAATGACTTAAAGCAAAATCAAGATATAGTTATTAAAAATGCAAATATTAGAGCCTTACTAGGTGATTCTAATGCTTTAGCTGAAGAGGAATTAAAGGATGCTGAAATCTTCCCTGTTGTAAACTGTGACTCTTCACAGCTTCACGCAATTGAGCTTGCTGCCCAAGGAAAATCATTCTGTTTACAAGGGCCTCCAGGTTCTGGTAAGAGCCAAACTATTACTAACATGATTTCATCTATGCTAGGTAATGGTAAAAAGATTTTATTCGTATCAGAAAAGATTGCAGCTTTAAATGTCGTTTATGAAAACCTAAGAAGAGCAAAGCTAAATGATTTTGCCATTGAGCTTCACTCTAATAAGGCCAATAAAAAGGAATTTATCGCAAACCTTTATAGAACTGCAACCCTACCTCGTTATGATGTAGATTTTAAGACTAGATTTTTAGGTGCAAGATATGAATCTATTAAGGTTTCTTTAAAGCAATATGAATCAGAGCTTCATCAATTTATTCCTCAGCTTGATGTAACCTTAGCTGATTTATATTCTATGTATTTAAATACAGATGCTGAACCATTAGATTTTGAAATTAATGTAGAAAATAAAAACCTATATGACTTAGAATCAGCATTTAATGCTTTAATTAATTATGTAAGCTATACAAAATCAACTAATAGAGACTATCGTAAAAGTGCATTTTATGGCTTAAATAAAATCGATGGTCAATATATGACATTTGATTTTAATAAGGATTTAAATGCCTCAATTCATTTGCTTGATCAAATGACTGAATTTAAAAATAAGTTATATTCTATAACTAATACCCTACCTTTTAATTCTATTACAGATGCTACAAAGGTTATTTTACTTTTATCTAAATTAGTTAAGATTAAAACTTATAATCCAAATTATTTAAATTCAAAGGCAAGAGAAAGAGTAATAAATGCGCTTGATAGCTATTTAGTAAATGCTAAAACAATTGATGCAACTTATTTTGATATTTATGATAAGAAGATTATTAATGAGGATTTAGAATCATTATTATTTAACTTTAAGAAGAATAATACTGGTTTATTTAAAAATAAGGAATTTAAAGAAATTAATGAAAAAATCATTAATTATCGTTTAGATAAATCTAAGGTTAAGCCAGAACAAGTAATTAAGGATTTAGAAGAATTAATTAAGATTAAGAAAAATATCTTAATTACATCTAATTTCGCATCAACAATTACTAAATTCTATGGTACTATGAATGGCTTAGATATTAAGCAGGCCTTAGCTGATTTAAGATCTATTAATACAACATCTGATTATAATTTAAGCCTAGATGATTATAAAAAGATTGTTGCCTCATTTACTCCATTTCCAGTTGACATGGATAAATTTAAGGCTGAATGTGCTAATTTAGTTAGTCTATCTAAAATATTCTATATTAAAAAATATAATATTTTTGAGCTACCTTTAGAAGAGATTAATGATCATATTCATAGAATAAGTGAAGAAAGAAATGATTCAGAAATCTATCAGCATATCAATAGATGTATTTCAGATTTAAATAAATATGATGCCTTAGAATTCTTACATGATTACCTAGATTCAGGTCTTCCTTTATCTGACTTACCTTTTGTATATAAGAAGAGCTTCTTAGCTAAGATGATAAAAGAAATTACAAGTGAATCTAAGATATTAAAGGAATTTACAGCATTAACTGAAGATGAAATGGTTGATGACTTTAGAGAGCTTGATGAAAAGCTATTAAATATTAATAGAGACTATATTATTTCATTAAACAGCCAAAAGCGTCCTGATGAAACTGTAATTGAGGGTTCTCAATTTAAGATATTATCTAGAGAATTTGAAAAGAAGACAAGACAAATGCCAATTAGAACACTTCTTGAACAAATATTTGAGCTAGTCTTAGATATTAAGCCAGTATTCTTAATGAGTCCACTTTCAGTTTCAACATATTTAGCATCTAAATTAAATATGTTTGATGTTGTTATTTTTGATGAAGCATCACAAATCTTTGCATCAGATGCCTTAGGTGCAATTTATCGTGCTAAGCAATGTATTGTTATTGGTGATACAAAGCAAATGCCACCTACATCATTCTTCCAAGCTGACTTTGGTATGGAAGATGAAGAACTAGACTTAGAATCAATTTTAGATAAAGCATCTTATACATTTGATATGACTGCCTTAAAGTGGCACTATAGATCTCGTTCAGAAGAATTAATCACATTCTCAAATCAATCATTTTATGATAATAACTTAATTACTATTCCACAATCTAAAAAGCATGAAACAGGTTTCGGTATTGATTTTTGTTATATTGAAGATGGCGTTTATGATGCTCAAGCAAGAACTAACCCAATTGAGGCAAAGCGGATTTGTGATATGGTGTTTGAGCATTTTAAAAATTCAACTAAATCACTTGGTGTTGTAGCTTTTTCTAACACTCAAGCTGAATTAATTCAATCATTAGTTGAAAAGCAAAGAATGAAAAATCCTGAATTTGAAAAATGGTTTGATGAGGAATCAGATGAACCATTCTTTGTTAAAAACCTAGAAACTGTTCAAGGTGATGAAAGAGATAGAATTATATTTTCTATTTGTTATGGCTATAATAAAGAAGGTAAATTCTATCAAAGATTTGGACCACTTAATAATGTGGGCGGTGAAAGAAGATTAAATGTTGCCGTAACAAGAGCTAAATATAATATTACTGTTGTATCATCTATTTTAGCTTCTGATATTTCAACTGATAATACTAATTCATTAGGTGTTGCGTTACTTAAACAATATCTAGAATTTGCTAATAATGTTAATACACAAAAGAATTCTAATGAATCAGAAAATGGTATTGTTAATTCAATTAAGTCATATCTAGAAGAATTAGGATATAGTTGCTTAACTAATTATGGTTCTTCATCATTTAAGGTTGATATAGCTGTTAAAAAGGGTGAAGAATTCGTTATGGCTATAATGCTTGATAGCCAAAATGAATTTAAGTCTAACCTAACAGATAAATATCGTCTAGAAAAGCTACTTTTAGAGCGTTTAGGCTGGAGATACTTTAAGCTTTATTCAACAGCTTGGGTAAATGAACAAGAAGAGGAAAAAAAGCGTCTAAAGGAAGCTTTAGAAAATAATGAGGAATTAGAGGATAAGAGAATTCAATTAGATGAAGATATATCTTACTTAAAGGTTGATACATCTGATGATGGATTAGAGGCAACATTTGATGAATATAATCCATTAAATAATGAATTAGGACAAGAATATTTAAGAATGTATAATCTAGAATATTTAATTAAAGAAATTATTAAAAGAGAAGCTCCAATTCATGAGGAATTATTATTTAAACGAATCGCTCAAATAACTGAAAAGCCAAAGGTTAATAACCAATTAAGAGAAGAAATATTAGATAATATGCCTAAAGGCATTTATAAATCTGGTGATTTTTATATGCTAGATACTAATATGAAGATTGGTTTAAGAATTCATTTTGATAGAGAACCACAATATATTCATCCTGATGAATTAATTGATGGTGTTTATAAGACTGTTAAAAAGAATAAAGGTATTTCAGTTGATGGCTGTTATAGAACTATTGCCCTATTATTAAATTTTGAAAAGATTACTCCAAATTTAAGAAAGGCATTAGAAGCCGCAACATTAGAATTAAAACAAAGAGATTTATTAATTCAAAAGAAAGAGTCATTATTTGCCAAAAAATAATGGCTTTTCTTTTTTTCTGAAAAATTCTATAATTAAAAAAAGGAGGCAATTTCTTATGAAGATTTTACTTGCAGAAGACGATAAGGAAATATCTAATGCCGTATCTAAAGCATTAAAGATGTCAGGCTATGAATGTGATCAGGCATTTGATGGCCAAGAAGCATTAGACGCACTTGAATATGTAAAATATGATATTGTCATAATGGATGTTATGATGCCTAAAATGGATGGTATAACTGCTGTAAAGTTTATTAGAAAATCTAATAACCATGTTCCTATTATTATGCTTACAGCTTTATCTGAGCTAGATGATAAGGTAAATGGATTAGATTCAGGTGCTGATGATTATCTAACTAAGCCATTTATGATTAAAGAGCTTTTAGCTAGAATTAGAGCTTTAACAAGACGTGGTGAAAATATAGTTGATAATTCTAAAATAGGAAATGTAACACTTGATGGTCAGTCATTTGAAATTAAAACGGATTCAAAATCAGTTAGACTTACTAATAAAGAATATAAGCTTATGGAATTATTAATTAGAAATAAAAACCAAATATTATCTACTGAAAAAATAATGGATGAGATTTGGGATTTAGAAAGTGATGCTGAAATAAATGTAGTCTGGGTATTTATTTCATCTTTAAGAAAAAAATTAGAATCAATCGATTCTAATTACATTATTAAAGCAGTAAGAGGGTTGGGGTATCGCTTGGAGGAGAAAAAGTGATAAAGAAATTAAGAATAAAGCTAATACTTTTAACAATGGTATCAGTTACTTTAGTTTTAGCTATAATAATGACAAGCGTCAATTTATCTAACTATATTACTACAACAAATGATATTGATTTTGTTATGGATAGATTAATTGAAAATGGTGGAGATTTTGAAAGATTTAAACCTAAAGAATTTGACGATGATTTTGACGATGATGATTTTCCTTTCCCTAATGGAATGGGGCGTGAAACAGCCTTTGAAACAAGATTTTTTAGTGTAGAATTTATCTATAATACAGGAGCTGTTGTTTCTAATTTAAAAAATATATCTATAGATGAAGAAGAAGCAATAGCTTTAGCAACATCAGTCCTTTCTAAAGAAAGAGGCTATAAGGATGAATATAGATATAGAGTTCAAAGCACAAATCAATCAATTAAGGTTTATTTTGTTGATGCAGAAACAAGACTATCTCAATTCCATACATTCTTACTTTTATCTACTCTAATTTCTTTAGGTTCAATACTCATTGTTTTTGTAATAATATTTTTATTATCAAAAAGAATTGTTAAACCAATAAGTGATGCCTATGAAAGACAAAAAAGATTTATTACTAATGCCGCTCATGAGCTTAAAACACCTTTGACTATTATTTCTGCTAATAATGAAATGATAGAAATATCTAATGGTGAAAGTGAGCTAACTTTAGGCATTAATAAGCAAATTAATAGAATGAATAATATGGTTAAGAATTTATCTACTTTATCAAAAATAGATGAAACAGCTAATGTTAATAGAATAAATTTTAATATTAGTGATGCCTTAGATGATTTAATAAATCAATTTGATGAATCATTTAAGGATAAAAATATTCTAATTAAAAAAGAAGTAGATAATGAATTAATCTATAATGGTGATGAAGGATTAATTAGACAGCTATTTTCAATACTGCTTGACAACGCAGTTAAATATTCTAAATCATATTTAAATATTAAGGCTAATAAATTAAATAATAAAATATTAATTAGCCTATCAAATGATGGAATAAAAATAGATGAAGGTAACCTAGATAGATGTTTTGAAAGATTTTATCGCTTTGATGAAACTAGAGCATCTTCAATTGAAGGTTCTGGAATAGGTCTATCTATAGCAAAAGAAATAGTAAGCCTACATAAGGGTGAAATTCACGCTATAGGGCATTTAAATAATGTATTTGAGATAAAGATTATATTATAAGAAAAGAGGCATTTTTATGCCTCTTTTAAATATTTATCTAGATATATTTTCCAATCAGTTAAATTTTCTTCCTCAAAAAAATTATATAAAAATTCAACTATTATATTATGTCTTTTTATAGCCATTTCTTTACCATTATTAGTTAACATCATATCCTTTAGCTTTAATAGCTTTTCAAACCAATGATTTATCATAGTAGAGGTAGTACTCTTTTGGTATGCATCCTTTGTCATATTTAGATTAGGAAAAATTTCCTTATCAAATATAACTCTATTTTTAGATATATTATATTCTAATGATCTAATCATACCTAAAGCTCCTATAGCATCTAGCATATCAGCATCTGATACTATTTGAGCTTCTAATATATTAGGTACAATTCCATCTAATCTTTTAGAATAGCCTATAGTGTTAATTGAATCTATTATTTTATTAATAAATGATTCATCTTTAATATATTTATTTAAAATGCTTCTAGCATTTTTTAAATCTTTAGAATCATTTAATCCTACTAATTTATAATCATCTACATCATGTAATAACGCTATTAAATAAACTAAATCATTATCAATATCTAATCCTTTAGATAATTCTTTAGATAATCTTATAACTCTATCTATATGATTCATTCCGTGACCGGATGAATCATTTTTTAATATATTTTTAACTTCATTATAAATACTTTCTAAAACAAACTTTTCCATATTATCACCATAAAAATTATATTTGAAATATTAATCTTTAACAATATTTAAGTTTAAATTTAATTAAAATTTAGTTTTCTTATTTATAATGACATTGCAAATAGAAAAGGAGGAGTAGTCATGATTAATTATACTTTTAAACGCTATGAAGTTAAATTTTTATTATCCCCTTTAGAATTTAACTCAATTAAGGATGAATTGTTCGACAAAGTTTTTTTAGATCAATATGGCGAGGTTACAATTCAAAGCCTTTATTATGATACTCCTTCTAATCTATTAATTAGAAGAAGTATAGAAAAGCCTATATTTAAAGAAAAGTTAAGATTAAGAAGCTATGGTTTAGCAAATGAAAACTCTAAGCTTTATTTAGAAATAAAAAGAAAGTATGAGGATGTAGTATATAAAAGAAGAATTTCTTTAACTCAAAATGAGGCAAATGGCTATATTGATGGTACTACAAAGCCAGATAGCCAAATCGCTAAAGAAATTTCAACCTTTAAAAAGCAATATCCTGGCCTTAAGCCTAATATGCTTATTATATATGATAGATGTGCTTATTCTAATAAGGAAGGTGATTTGAGAATTACCCTAGATAGAAATATTAGATATAGGACTCTTAACTTAGATTTAACTTACTCCTTAGATGGAGATGCTATAATTCCAGAAGGCTATATTTTAATGGAAATAAAGGTCCCAGGCACGTATCCTATGTGGCTTACAAGGCTTTTAAATGAAAATAAGATATTTAAGACAAGTTTTTCTAAATATGGAAAAGCATATCAAATAGAATTAATGAAGAAAAAAGAAGAAGGAAAGGAAGATTATAAATGGATGGATTATTCAAATCAGTACTTGATGCTGAATCAATAACAGTTTTACAATACTTTATAATTATTATTGCAGCTTTAATAATAGGCTTTGGATTTGCCTTTATGTGCTATTTTAAATCTAAATCAAGTAAGAATTTCTTAATTACTTTATCAATGCTGCCTTTAGCTGTATCTATGGTAATACTTTTAGTTAATGGAAATATTGGTGTTGGTGTTGCGGTTGCAGGTGCCTTTGGACTTGTAAGATTTAGAAGTGCTCAAGGTAACGCAAAAGAAATTACAGAAATATTTGTTGCCATGGCCATAGGATTAGCCTTAGGTACAGGCTATATAGCCTATGCAGTAATATTTACTATTATTGCAGGTATTGCCTTAATGGTATTATCTAAAACTAAAATTTTTGAGCATAAGACAACTTCAAACGAAAAAATAATGAAAATTACAATTCCTGAGGATTTAGATTATAATGAAATATTTGATGATTTATTTCATAGATATACAAAGCATCATGAATTAGTAAGAGTTAAATCTACTAATATGGGAAGCTTATTTAGATTAACATATGAAATTACTTTAATTGATACAAAGCTTGAAAAGGAATTTTTAGATCAATTAAGATGTAGAAATGGTAATTTAGAAATCCAAATGGAAAGAGTAGATTTTGAAGCTGATAAGGATTTATAATTTTAGTTAAAATTAATTAGCATTTAGAAGCTGGCTTAATTAATTTTATATGGGAAGAAAATTCATTTTTCTTCCTTTTTTTTATATCTCTATTATGATATAATTAGTCTAGTTAAATATAAATAATAAATTATTTATAAATCTATAAAAAAAGGATGAAAGTTTATGACATTACCTAACAAATTAACAATGCTTAGAATTATCTTAATACCAGTTATGGTCATCTTATATTACATACCATGGCTAAGACAAAATGATATTTTCTTAAATATATCATGGTTATATTTCTTATTATTTATTATCTTCTCAATAGCATCTTTAACAGATATGCTAGATGGTAAGATTGCAAGAAAATATAATTTAGTAACTACATTTGGAAAATTTGCTGATCCTTTAGCTGATAAGCTATTAGTATTTACAGCCCTAACTATGTTAATGCTAAACCCTGTAGGGGTTATAGTAAACATGGGTGAGGTATGGATTCAAATGGTTCCTATGTGGGCTTTTATTATTATTTTAATTAGAGAATTTATGGTATCAGGCATTAGAATGGTTGCTGCATCTAATGGACAAGTTATCGCTGCAGCAAAGCTTGGTAAAATTAAAACAGCTGTTACTATGTTTGCCATAATTATTTGCTTTTTTGCAGAAGCACATAACGCTGTTGCCATTATTGGATATTTTTCAATTATGATTGCTACAGTTCTTACAATTGTATCTGGAATTGAGTATTTCTGGAAAAATCGAGCAATTATTTTAGAATCTATTTAAATTTTTTTAAAAAAATTGAAAAATCTAACTATTATTATAATGGAGGTGCTAAAATATGGCAGATAAAGAACAAGCTTTAGAGCAAGCATTAAAGCTAATTGAAAAAGAATATGGTAAAGGCTCAGTAATGCGTTTAGGTGATGAGGTTGATAGAAAAATAGAAGTAATTCCTTCTGGTTCAATTTCACTTGATAAGGCATTAGGTGTAGGCGGATACCCTAAAGGAAGAATTATTGAAATTTATGGACCTGAATCATCAGGTAAAACAACATTTGCATTACACGCTATCGCAAATGCTCAAAAAAATGGAGGCTATGCAGCATTCATTGATGCAGAGCATGCATTAGATCCAGTTTATGCAAAAGCATTAGGTGTTGATGTTGAAAATTTAATTTTATCTCAACCAGATTCAGGAGAACAAGCATTAGAAATTACTGAGGCATTAATTAAATCAGGTTCAATTGATGTTATTGTTATTGACTCTGTTGCAGCATTAGTTCCTGAAGCTGAATTAAATGGTGATATGGGTGATTCTCATGTAGGCTTACACGCTAGACTTATGAGCCAAGCAATGAGAAAGCTTGCAGGTGTTATTAATAAAACTAACTGTGTTGCAATATTCATTAACCAAATAAGAGAAAAAGTAGGAGTTATGTTTGGTAACCCTGAAACAACAACTGGTGGTAGAGCATTAAAATTCTATGCATCAGTAAGATTAGAAATAAGAAAAGGCGAAGCCATTAAGGATGGAACAACAATCTTAGGTAATAGAACAAACATCAAAGTTGTTAAGAATAAAGTGGCTCCACCATTTAAAACAGCTGAAGTAGATATCATCTATGGAAAAGGAATTTCATATGTAGGTGAAATCGTTGATTTAGGTGTTCAAGCAGGTATTATTCAAAAGGCTGGAGCTTGGTTTTCATATGAAGGAACAAAGATTGGTCAAGGAAGAGAAAATACTAAGGAATATTTAGAAAATAATCCAGAAATTTTAAAGAAAATTGATGAGCAATTAAGAAGCTTATAGTATATTGAGTCATATGTCTAATCACATATGACTCAATATGAAAAAACTATAGATTTAAGCGTTTTTTATTGACTTTAAATAGTCGATAATGTATAATAAAAAACGCTTGGTATGGAGTAGTACTCAAGAGGCTCAAGAGGCTTCCCTGCTAAGGAAGTAGACCGGGTAACTGGTGCGAGGGTTCGAATCCCTCCTGCTCCGCCATTTGACTGATATCCAAACCTTTTATAATTAAGAGGTTTGGTTTTTTCATTATTAGAGGAGATTGTATTACAGATGATGATTATCTCACCACCATCTGCA